>ERZ838577.162-NODE-162-length-114405-cov-7.868010_pt1 | contig 114405 bp, 118 predicted proteins | sample MGYA00519682_ERZ838577 | MGnify/ENA primary metagenome ERZ838577 (study PRJEB31850, sample SAMEA3708838) | human gut metagenome | biome: human gut; feature: human-associated habitat; material: faeces | place: China | collected 2014 ... | reverse complement strand
GCACTCCAACACTTCCCGGCTCCGGGGAGGTAACAATAAAATTTCCTTCTGGACAGCACTGACAATCCGATCGTGCCGGTCATTATATTCCTCCCAAGCCAATTCAATATGCTCCAGTCCAGTCACCGACTGCAACACATCTCTTTTTTCCAATTTATTGAGTGCCCTATTTTTAACGACTATCCGCAGGAAAGAGGAAAGATGATGTGCCTGGAATTTCTCATAAAACCGATCTTTCCATACAGTTATAAAAAATTCCTGCACCAGATCTTCTGCCGCCGGCAAACTATTCAAAAAAGTATTGGCCCACAAAACCAAAGAGGTATAATAAACCTGAAACAACAAGTCCAGCCCCTTCTTATTCCGGGAACGTAATAAGTCACATATTTTTTGATCCTCCTCTTTTGTCATTCCATTTTCTCCGTACTTACGATATCCAATTTTGCCAAAATTACAGAAATAATCCGATTTGCCAAATTACACGAATGACATCCCAACAAAAATAAAAACTGGAAGACGGGGATAGCCTCTTCCAGCAAATAGTTTATTCAGGTCTGCAAATTTTCAGTAAGCAGATGACAATATCTCTTCCAATTGTTTTTCAGCAGCGGATCCGAAGGACGGTATCCATCCCCATCACCAATTTACCCCGGGGATAGAGTAACATATACCGGGGAATAGTCGGAATTTCATAAAGCGAAAACTATTCCTTTACCTAAAATATTAGAATGACTCTCCGCCCCGATCACATATACAAATCCCGTTCCCCGGAAGCAATTCGCTTATAATAATTCAGGAAAGTCGGCAATAATTTCTTATCTGTAAAGAAAGACATTCCCTCGATTTCCCGCAGCTCTTTTTCGATCAGTTGCTCGCCGATCCGACGGGTTTCTGCCGAAGCATAATCATTCAGGTATTCACGGAAAGTCAGTACGGCATTCAGCTTACAGAATTTACCTTCCACTCCTTTTTCCAGCAAGTTCATGATCTTATCCCCGGTACGTCCGCAACGGTAGCCGGCAGTACAGAAAGAAGTGATGTAACCGTCTCCGGCCAACTCGCGGATCACTTCGTCCAAACTGCGTTCGTCGCCTAGCATAAACTGAACCTTATCGGGATTTTCTTCCTGCACCTTTTTCTCGGAATAGGCTCCGATTCCGATTTTCGAAGAAGCATCCGTCTGTGTGCAACCATAATTGATAATTTCACGCCGTAATTCAGCACGCTCCCGGGCCGTGACAATCAAGCCTGTATAAGGCACGGCCAGACGCAACACCGTCACCAGCCGGCGGAAAGCATCGTCCCTGACCAGATAAGGCGAATTTTCGCTCACAAACGATCCCAAAGCAGGCTGCATACGCGGAAAGGAAATGGTGTGCGGCCCGATACCGAACTGTCTTTCCAAGTCGTGAGCATGATGAACCAACCCCATCACCTCAAAACGCCAGTCGTACAAACCGAACAGAGCCCCGATAGCCACATCGTCTATCCCTGCATCCATTGCACGATGCATTGCGTACAAACGCCAACGGAAATTTCCTTTAATCGTATTGGCCGGATGCAACTCGGCATAACGTCCCGGATGATAAGTTTCCTGGAACACCTGATAGGTCCCGATTCCGGCACGCCATAGTTTCCGCAGATTCTCTATACTCATCGGCGCCGCATTGATATTGATGCGACGGATATTATTAAAGCCACTCCCGGTAGGAGTCACCCGTTTGGTTGCATAAATCGTCGCCATACTATCGGCAATATAGTCGGCATCACTTTGGGGATGCTCACCATATACGGCAATCAAACGTTTATGTCCTTCGTCGATCACAGCCTCCGTCTCCCGTCTCACCTCTTCCATAGTCAATACATGCCGTTTTTCAGCACAGTTATCACTTCGGAACCCACAATAGACACAACTATTTACGCAGAGGTTGGAACAATATAACGGAGCGAAAAAGACGATCCGGTTGTCATATACTTTCTTTTTTACCTGCAATGCGGCTTCACGCATTTCTTCCAACAGTCCCGGATCTTCTACATTCAACAATACAGCTGTTTCTTCCGGAGATAATAACTTTATATCCAGAGATTTCTGTAAAATATCCCGCACTTGCTGTTTATCCGGCTGACGGTATTTTTCAAGATTGCCGAAAATCGATTTTTCATCGATAAAGTCTTTTCCGTTTACCAGATATTTTTCTATTTCAGCTGGTTTAATCACCTGCTGAACCCATTCTTTCACGTTCATATCGACTCATATTTCTATTATCTCACCGCCAATCCCCAGGCATCGGCAAATTGCGGATACTTCTTCCTGATCAGGAATACTTCATTCCAACAATCGGTGTGGGTATTGAAAGGGGCGGTAGTCACCCGGTACATGCCATTTTCGTTCCTCAGGATAGCACTTTCTTTAAATCCCATAAATACCAAGCGTTTTCTCAAATTTTCCGCTCTTTGTTTACTCTTGAAACTCCCGACAATCACATAATAAGCCCTGATTGAATCACTTTCGGTGTCGACTACTTTCTCCTCTTTTATAGGAGCCACCGGATCGACCTCAGGAGCCACCTCTTTATAGACAGTGTCTTTTTTCACCGGAACAGGTGCAATCATCACTTCCAGCGGTTCTTCTTCGGCTGCTTTTTTCTTTTTCTTGTGGTCTTTATGTCCGAACAGTAAATTTATCCCGAAACGGGCATTAGCGGACTGTGTATTGGTATAATTGCAAGCCAATAAGTTGTCGGTTTCCAGATAAAGCTGGAACGGGCCGAGTTTTGCGGTCAGACCGGCACCGAGATTCACATAACTCCCCCGGGTAATGCTATATGAAACCGAAGCACTGACATTACGCATCAAGCGTCCGTTCACCGAAGCAGTCAGCGAAGGAATAAACATTTTATCAACTAATGAAGCCCGGAACAACCCTCCGACATAAAAGGTACGGTTCAACTGATAGGTAGCTCCTAAATACAATTTCGGGCTCACCATCGTAGTATAAGCTTTACCTCTGCTTCTCAGCTGCAAACTATCTTTCAATTGGTCTGTCAACTTCGTGAAAGCACTATCGATAGAAATATATCCCACATTGTCTTTATTCACACTATTGGAAATATCGGCCCCTTCCCAGGTAAACCGGGCATCCTGATAAAAATTATACCGAAAATCCTTATTTCCCCAATGAATAAAACCCAAATCCGTCAAACTGGCGAACAATTTAATTTTATCGTTGAATTGATATTCACCTCCCAAATCGATAGCAAAACCGGGATTTTTAGTATTCAGAAAATCCGCAACCCCGATGTCGTCGGTATTGAAGTCGAAATCGTCCCAATCGATCGGCTTGTTGGGTTCGAACGGCAAACCTGTCTGTTCGTTACGAATATTCACCGGAGCGGTGATCCTGATATTCTGCCGGGAATGTATTTTCATCGTTCCATCTTTCTCAGTCACCACATCCAATTCAGAATCCGTCATATGAGCATTCGCAATACCTGCAAGATATTTCAAACGTCCTCCGACGGTAAGCTTACTGTTCACCTGTTTCGACAAACCTAAAGCCACTTCGATATAGGAATTCAGATTGACCCCCAGCTTCCCGAAATCCATAGAGGGATGGTCCGTATTACCATATTTCAGGAAAGTGAACAAATCCTTGTTATAACGAAATAAGAAATCATTTTTCTGAGTGATATCCAAAGTCCCGTACCAACTTTTAGCTTTCACACCGATGGAAAGAATAGAATTTTCATTATTAAAAGCGATGTAATTCCGTTTATGCAATGATTTATAAAACTTATTCACATCCATATAAACCGAATCGTCCCGTTTGAACAACAGGTCCTCGACGGTAAACGAAGAGTTCAGATAATTCACGGAAACGCCACTGAGCCCCGGCAGACCGATAAAGACTTTATACTCCGGCTGATAAGCAGGATTTAACCGAAATTGCTGTGGAAGATTTGATAAGAAATAAGATGTATTGTTCCCATCCTGAGCTTTAACAACACTACCTAATGAAAGGATTGCCCACGCAATCAACAAAATACGCTTCATACACTTATATAATTTCAATCACCAATTAATCACAGATTTGACGGTGTAAATGTATGTTAAATAAACAAGATATTCAATAAATCCTTCCAATTATATTTTATAAATTTTACTCTCTTCTTCCTTCTTTTTCCGCTTCAAATATCGTATCCCAGCTCCAGCTTAGCCACCTCACTCATCCGGTCGGGCGTCCATGCGGGCTCGAAAACCAGGTTTACGGTAGCACTTTCTATACCTTCGACTTCCATTACCACATCATGCACTTGCTGCACGATCTCATCGGCGATCGGGCATCCGGGAGCCGTGAGGGTCATGTGAATGATCACTTCGGAAGGCTTTGGAAATTCTATATCGTATATCAACCCCAATTCCCAGATATTCACCGGAATCTCCGGATCATAAACCGTGCTCAATTTCTCAATAATCAGATCCCTTGTTATACTGGCAGTCATATCCATCCGTCTTTAATCGTTTAAAATTTCTTACTTCGTATTTTGCGAAGCTGCCTCAGCAGCAATTGCATAGAATTTGATCTGTTTCACCATCGCAAGCAGACCATTGGAACGGGTAGGCGACAAATGCTGGGTCAATCCGATCTCATCGATAAAATGCAGGTCGGCTTTAGCGATATCCGCCGGCTTCTGTCCGGAAAAGACCCGGATCAACAATCCGGCGATGCCTTTGGTGATAATTGCATCGCTGTCAGCTGTAAAATACAAAAGGCCATCCTGCATATCGGCATGAAACCACACCCTCGACTGACATCCCTTAATCAGATTTTCTTCGGTCTTATGTGCTTCATCCATCCCTTCCAGACCCGATCCCAACTCGATCAGATAAGCATATTTATCCATCCAATCATCATATATAGAAAATTCATCTATAATTTCCTGTTCTTTTTCCTCGATTGTCATTTTTATCAATTTTTATCCTATCCTTTACAAAAATATAAATATCAGGCCAACTTAAACATTTTAGCCACCCGGTGTAATCCTTCGCAAAACAGATCGATTTCTTCAGAGGTATTGTACATACCGATCGAAGCCCTTACCATACCCGTTACCCCATAATGTTGCATGACCGGTTCGGCACAGAGCTGTCCCGTACGAACAGCGATCCCCATTTTATCTAACAATATGCCTGTATCGGAATGATGTATTTCTCCCAATGCAAAAGACAGGACGGAAGATTTCCGTATAGCTTCGCCAAAAATCCGCATAGCAGGAACCTGCCGCATCCGCTCCATCGCATAGTCCAACAACTGCTGTTCGTAAACAGCGATCTCTGGCAAACCGAGGGATTCTACATAACGAATGGCTTCTCCCAAGCCGATCACCCCGATAAAATCGGGAGTTCCCGCTTCGAATTTAAAAGGAAGCTCGTTATAAGTCGTCTTTTCGAAATGTACTTCTTTGATCATCTCTCCCCCACCTTGCCAGGGAGGCATCCGATTCAGCAAATCCTCCTTACCGTACAACACTCCGACTCCTGTAGGACCATATAACTTATGTCCTGAAAATACAAAAAAATCACAGTCGAGCGCCTGCACATCTATCGGTATATGCTGAACAGCTTGTGCGCCGTCGACCAACACTTTTGCACCGATCCGATGAGCCCGGCCGATCAGCTCTTTTACCGGATTTACCGTCCCCAACACATTCGAAACGTAAGCGACTCCAACTAATTTCACCCGCGGAGTCAATAAAGTATCCAGTTGTGACAGATCAAGCTCCCCTTTATCGTTAAACGGAAGTACTTTCAATACCGCTCCTTTCCGTTCACAGAGCATCTGCCAGGGAACAATATTGGCATGATGCTCCATTTCAGTTACCAGGATTTCGTCACCTTCCCGGATAAAAGCTTCTCCGAAAGAAAAAGCCACCAGGTTGATGCTTTCCGTGGTACCCCGGGTAAAAATAATTTCTTTATCCGAACCGGCATGAATGAATTTCCGGACAATTTCGCGGGCTTCCTCATTGGCATCGGTACATTTATTACTCAAAAAATGGACTCCCCGATGTACATTCGAGTTGTACTTCAGGTAATATTCGTTCATTTTTTCAATGACTTGCAACGGCCGCTGAGTCGTCGCCCCATTATCCAGGTATACCAAGCGTTTTCCGTATACCTGTTCTTCCAATATCGGGAAATCTTTCCGGACTTTTGCAACGTCGAACATATCCGATTATTTTTTACATTGCATAATGCAATTATAACATTTCGATAATTCACCCCTCAGCCGCTTATCGATCAAATCATCGATTTTCACCCGCAGGGGTTCGAGTTTTACCCGCCGGATAATGTCGTGAGCAAACCCGAACATCATCATCATCCGGGCTTCTTCCGGACTGATTCCCCGTGAACGCAGATAGAACATAGCTTCTTCATCGATCTGTCCGACCGTCGCTCCATGGCTACATTTCACATCATCGGCATCGATGATCAGCTGGGGTTTGGCATTTATCCGGGCGGTATCTGTCAGCAATAAGTTGTTATTGGCCTGATAAGCTTCGGTCTTCTGTGCATCCGGCCGCACACGGATACATCCGCTGAAATTTGCCAGTGCAGCATCATCCAGAACACCCTTGAAATGTTCGTTACTCGTACAATGCGGAGCAATATGATCGATGTAAGAAAAGTTGTCGACAATCTGTTTTTTATCCTGGATATACATCCCGTACAAATGACATTCTCCCCCTTCTTCATTCAAAGCGACATACATATTGTTCCGGATAGTACCCCCGTACAAGGTCACCAGATTACTTTCAAAAGTGGAATTACGGTGTTCTGAGACAAATAAAGAATTGATCTGGGAAGCCCTGAGATGTTGATTCTGTACCTGATAATATTCCATATGGGCATTGGGGCCCAAATATACTTCGGTCGTATTGTTGATTAAAAAATCATGCTCTGAAAGCGTGTGATCGCAAACCAGTACAGTCGCTCTGGCATTTTTCCCCAGTACGATCAGGTTACGTTGGAATCCCATCAGATCGGCCTTCGCCCTTAAGAGATTGATAATCTGCAAAGGGCGTTCTAAAACGACATCGTCAGGGACATAAACAAATACACCGTCCTGTGCAAATGCCGTATTCAGCGCCACTAAGCCATCCCGGTGAGCGACAGGCGCATAGTGGTTATAATGTTTAGCAAACAGATCAGGGTATTTCACACTCGCTTCCTGCAAACCACAGATAACCACTTCCTCCGGTATTTCGGCTACCGGATTCCCATCGAACCACCAACCGTTCACGGTCAATACGGGAGTGGTAACCAAATCCGTAACAGCACAGCGGAAAGTTTCGTTCATATCCACCTCCTGCCGGATATATTTCAACACGACGTTATAATCTTTGCCGAATAAGGGCAGCAGATTCAGATAAATATAATCTTCCTGTTTATTCGGGATTCCTCCCAAATCGACAAATTTACGGAATGCTTCCTCCCGGCAACCGTTCATTACCGCGCTGTTTCCTGCATCGAGCAGGGCCCGGCCTTCTCTGAACAAAGTTGCCAAATCGGTATTTATTTTTTCAAAATCGTTCATATCCGACTACTTACCTTTTACTTCTTCCTTGATCCAATCATATCCCTTCTCTTCCAGTTCGGCTACCAGCTCTTTGCCGGCGGTTTTCACAATACGGCCGTCATACAATACATGTACCACATCGGGTACGATATAGTCCAGCAAACGCTGGTAGTGGGTAATGACAATCGTGGCATTCTCCGGCTTTTTCAGTTTGTTCACGCCATTGGCCACCGTTCGTAACGCATCGATATCCAAACCGGAATCCGTTTCATCCAGAATAGCTAATTTCGGTTCGAGAACCGCCATCTGAAAGATTTCGTTTTTCTTCTTTTCTCCCCCGGAAAAACCTTCATTCAGGGAACGGTTCAGCAACTTATTGTCGATCCCGACCAATTCCATTTTCTGGCGGATCATCTTTAAGAAATCCCCGGCCGGATAAGGAGGCTGTCCATGGTATTTACGAATCTCGTTTACTGCCGTCTTCAAAAAATTCACCGTACTCACTCCCGGAATTTCTACCGGATACTGAAAACTAAGGAAAATTCCTTCCCGGGCCCGGTCTTCTGCCGGCATCTCCAGCAGATTTTTACCATTGAATTCCACTTCCCCCTGGGTAACCTCAAAACGTTCACGACCGGTAAGCACAGCAGAAAGCGTACTCTTTCCGGCACCGTTCGGTCCCATGATTGCATGAACTTCTCCGGCTTTGATTTCCAAATCAATGCCTTTCAATATTTCTTTGCCATCTACCGAGGCATGTAAGTTTTTTATCTTTAACATAATTTCGCTTCTTTCAGAATGAATTTACTTTTTTTATTCTTCTCCCTTTTACTTGTTACCTTCTCCTTTTTAGGCTCCAGCCTTTAGCTTTTTGCTTTTTAGCTTTTTTACCCCACACTTCCCTCCAAACTGATCTGCAACAGCTTTTGTGCTTCCACCGCAAACTCCATCGGCATTTTATTGAGGACATCACCGGCATAACCTTTGATAATCAAGCCCACAGCATCCTCGGTCGAAATTCCCCGCTGGTTGCAATAAAAAATCTGGTCTTCGCCGATTTTAGAGGTTGTCGCCTCATGTTCTACCTGAGCCGTCGAATTCTCGATTTCCAGGTAAGGGAACGTATGTGCCCCACATTTGTCCCCCAGCAATAAAGAATCGCACTGAGAATAATTACGGGCATTTTGGCAGCTCTTCACCACTTTTACTTTTCCCCGGTAAGAGTTACTGCTGAACCCGGCGGAGATACCTTTAGAAACGATCCGGCTACGGGTATTGTTACCGATATGAATCATCTTTGTACCGGTATCCGCCTGCTGATAATTATTGGTAACCGCTACAGAATAAAACTCACTTACCGAGCCATCTCCTTTTAAAATAGTGCTGGGATATTTCCAGGTAATAGCCGAACCGGTTTCTACCTGAGCCCAGATCAAACGGGCATTTTCGCCCCGGCAAATTCCTCTTTTAGTAACGAAATTATAAATTCCGCCTTTCCCGTCCTTATCCCCGGGATACCAATTCTGTACCGTACTGTATTTCACTTCTGCATTTTTCTCGACAACGATTTCCACAATCGCTGCATGCAACTGATTTTCATCGCGTTGAGGAGCGGTACAACCTTCCAGATAACTCACATAAGCCTCATCTTCAGCAACAATCAGTGTACGTTCGAACTGTCCTGTATTCCGGGCATTAATCCGGAAATAAGTAGACAATTCCATCGGACAACGTACCCCTTTAGGAATATAGACAAACGAACCATCGCTGAATACGGCCGAATTCAAAGCAGCAAAATAATTATCATGATAAGGCACGACAGTCCCTAAATATTTCCGTACTAAATCGGGATGATTTTTTACCGCTTCTGAAAAAGAACAGAAGATCACTCCGCGTTCAGCCAGCGTATCTTTAAAGGTAGTCTTTACAGAAACACTGTCCATCACAGCATCGACCGCCACTCCGGACAGGGCCATTTGTTCGCTCAAAGGAATCCCCAGCTTATCGAAAGTAGCCTTCAATTCCGGATCGACCTCTTCCCAACTCTTCGTCTCCTTCTGTTTCGGAGCTGCATAATATACGATATCCTGATAATTGATCTCAGGAATATCCAGTTGAGCCCAACGGGGCATCTTCATCGTCAACCAATGCCGGTAAGCTTTCAACCGAAATTCCAGCATCCAATCCGGTTCCTCCTTCTTGGCGGATATGATCCGGATCACCTCTTCGTTCAAACCTTTACCTATCGTATCGGTTTCGACATTCGTCACAAACCCATACTTATATTCACTTCCGGTAACTTCTTCTATAATATTGTCCATAAAACCTATTGAAACTTGAAAATTGCAACCTGAACCTAAATTCAAAGCCAATCTTACGATTATAATCACAAAAGTAAGAAATTTATTTAACACACATCCAGAGTCAAAGAACCAAAAGTTAAAAAAGTCTGTCCGACCGTAGAATAAAATCCGGAGGATGGTTGATCTGTCTGTTAATTTACACTATTTTTGCAGAAGATAAGCTGTACCTCGGCATAACTTTCAAGCAAGCTTGAAGATTCTGCTCCCGGTTTGCATTATCTTTGCCCGTATAAACAGATCATCAACAAACATACGTTCAATTTTACCATGTCCAATTATACAGAACTTTCTACATTAGGAGAATTTGGTTTGATCGACCACCTGACAAAAACGATTCGATTACAGAATCCCTCTACCCTGAAAGGGATTGGAGACGACGCAGCCGTCCTGGATTATGGCAATAAAAAAATCCTCGTCAGTACAGACATGCTGATCCAAGGTATTCATTTCGATCTGACTTATACCCCCCTTAAACATTTGGGATATAAATCGGTATCCGTCAATGCCAGCGATATCTATGCGATGAACGGCATTCCGAAACAGATCACGCTCTCCCTCGCTGTCTCGAACCATTTTTCTGTCGAAGGGCTGGAAGAGTTTTATGCCGGCCTATATCTGGCCTGTGAAAAGTACGGGATCGACCTGGTCGGAGGCGATACGACTTCTTCTAAAACCGGCATGTGCATCAGCATCACGGTATTGGGAGAAGCCGATGAACAGGATATCGTCTATCGGAATACAGCCAAAGAGAATCAACTGATCTGCGTCAGCGGAGACCTGGGAGCAGCCTATATGGGATTACAATTGCTGGAAAGAGAAAAATTAGTTTTTCAGGGAGACGAAAATGCCCAACCCGATTTCGCCGGTTATGAATATATCCTGGAACGCCAACTGAAACCGGAAGCCCGTAAAGATATCGTTCAACAGTTTAAAGAAAAAAATATCCTTCCGACGGCCATGATCGATATCTCGGATGGGCTGGCTTCGGAAATCATGCACATTTGCAAGGATTCCGGGATCGGTTGTAACATTTATGAAGAAAAAATACCGATCGATTACCAAACGTTCAAAATGGCGGAAGAGCTCAATATGAATGCTACGGTATGCGCCTTATCCGGAGGAGAAGACTATGAACTCTTGTTCACCGCTCCTTTAGAGCATTACGACCTGCTGACCGCTATGCCGGGAATCAGCGTGATCGGCCATACCTGCAAAGCCTCTGAAGGATGTTATATGACTACCCGCGACGGGAATACTTTCGAATTAAAAGCCCAGGGATGGCAGAATTTTTCTTCAACAACGGCTGCCGGGGAAAGTGAAAATAAAAAAGCAAAGGAGGACAGATGAGCAGAGATTTAGAAGATGTTTTACGGGAAATCGGGGAACTGAGTAATATACATGCAGACCGTAAAAAACTGCGGGCCAACTTGCGGGAGATCAGAGACCACCGTCTGGCTTATTACAATCAAAGCAACGAAAAGGAGTTGCAGGCCGAATTTTCAGATGCCCTGTTTAAAATTCTTTTACTGGAATTAGATGAAGAAGAAGAAGAAAGCATCGAGATAGCAGAACTGGCTTATCTGGGCTTGGGGCATATTTTCAGACGACCGGAATTACCGACCCCCGAGCTTTATAAACGCAGGTTATTGCTTTTGCATTATTTCTGTGATTATTTTACCGATTCCATCATCGAAGTATTTCTCTCCAAATATCGGGAGGACAACATATTACAGGCGAGAAGTCTGGCTATCGAATGTCTGGAGAAGATGCAGTTGTCGGATATGTTTTATCTGGAAGAAAATGCAACCGATTTTATCGACGGAGATGAACAACTATCGGACGCTTGCAACGGTATCGAAACAGATCCGCGTTTATCTGAGGAGGAAAAAGCCAATGCAGCCTTACTACACAAGGTTTTATACGCTTACCTGAAAGTCAAATACAAAAACTGAGAGCTTTGAGCTCTCAGTACCCTTCTCAATTAATGATTCGGATTAAATCTCCTTTCGCCACCCCGGGGAGAAAATGAACGATGACCTCTGTTTTCACCTTCTTCTCTCGGACGAGCTTTTTTCACTACTATCTTTCTTCCTTGAAATTCCGACTCGTTAAGAGCATTAATAGCATTCATTCCTTCGGTTTCATCCTCCATTTCAACGAAACCAAAACACTTTGAATTGCCGGTTTCCTTGTCCATAATTACTTTTGCTGAAGAAACAGTACCGAATTCTCCAAAGAGAGTTGCGAGATCGTCACCTGTTGTGGCGGAACTCATTTTTGCTACAAAAATATTCACAATAAAAAATATTAAAAAAATGATTAAACATATAGAAGGGTACGTAGAGCTATATTTTTAGTTACAAAAACACAAAACTAAGATTCTTCTATCGACACAAATATAAAGTAAATTATTAATACTCAGAAAAAAAATCTCCCGATAATTTACAACAATAAAAATATTTTCATTTTTTCTTTGCATTTTATTTGCACATTCCAACAAAAGCTCTACCTTTGCACACGCAATGAAACGCTGGTGGCATAGCTCAGTCGGTAGAGCAAAGGACTGAAAATCCTTGTGTCCCTGGTTCGATTCCAGGTGCTACCACTTCCCGATAAGCAGTTACATAAGTAGCTGCTTATTTTTATATTCCCCCCGTTCATGGAGCAATCGAAATCCGATAGTCAAGCATAACCGGATTACTATCGCTTGTAATACCAACCGATAGAGACCACAGCCGACACGATGCACACTCATTTACGGTAAAAGTAAGTTCTGTAGCTCCCCGATCGAATCTACCACATAATCCGCCCCAGCAGTTTCCAGTTCTTCCCGGGAGCCATATCCATATACACACCCAACCGAACTCACTCCCGCATGCTTCGCCCCGAGTATGTCGAATTTACGGTCACCGACCATAATTACTTCGGAAAGAGATACAACCTCATTAGTCTTCAGTACATAATTGATCACCTCTTCTTTAGTCGAGCGTACTCCGTCCAAAGTAGCCCCTCCGACAAAGGAAAAATAAGCGGCAAGCTGAAAATGATCCAATATTTTCCGGGCGAATACTTCCGGCTTAGAAGTAGCCACCATCATGGTCTTTCCCGCCTGACACAAACGATCCAACAACTCAGGAATCCCCGGATATACCTCGTTTTCAAGCCAGCCCACAGTCGCAAAACGTTCTCTATACTTCAAGATCGCTTCTTGCGCCTGAGCTTCGGATAAACAATAGAATTCCTGAAATGAATCCAACAAAGGCGGTCCGATAAAAGGACACAACTCCTGTAAATCCTTCACCTCAATCCCCAAATGCCGTAAAGCATACTGCACACAGGTGGTAATTCCTATCATCGGATCGGTCAGCGTCCCATCTAAATCCCATAAAATATATTTACAATTTTTTTCCATTATTCCTCTTTTAAATTCGAAAGTTTACCTGCCTCAACGTTACTTCGTTCCTGATCAGTGCCGCCTTTCAGATTTCTGATTAGCGAACCTTCAGTTCTGATGGGGGGAATTTTATCCGGAACATAGTTCCGCCGATCAAGGTAATGCTAATCCGAATCCGATGGATAATACCATAATTCAGCTTTTTCTACAAAGATAATCTTAAAATAGCAAATGACAAGTCCGGCAGACTTTCAGCGATCGAAAATCTACCGGACTACAATCCTCCCCTCCAGCCTGTCAATTGATCACAAACGCTCTTCCAGCCATTCTACCAACTGATGTTTATCTTTTGCCTGTCCGATGATCTTTCCGTCAGGCCCGATCAAAATCAAAGTAGGCAAATAAGGTGCGGCATACATCGTGATCACCCTGGCCGGTTTGTATGGCTCAGGGAATTCATCGATTACCTGTTTCCATGGCAATTGATCCTGTTCCAAGGCTTTCAGCCAGTCCTCCCTGCGGCTGTCGTTGGTCACTCCCAGAATCTCGAACCCTTTATCCTTAAAGCGGGCATAAATCTTTTTCATTTCGGGGAACGAAGCCCGGCAAGGGCGACACCACGAAGCCCAAAAATCCAGCAACACGTATTTACCCCGCAAATCCGACAAAGCCAGCCGGCTTCCGTCCGGCGTCTCCAGCGAAAAATCGGGAGCCGGTTGCCCCGGCCGTACCCGCTCGCGGATAGCAATCTCCTCACGCACCTCTGCCGCCATAGGACTATTCTGCACTTTAGGATCCAAAACGGAAAATACTTCCTTCAACTCTTCCAACGTCATATCGTTCCACATCATCCGCAGATTCAAAACGGACGACTCCACCGTGCGGTTTTCCCGTATAAGCTCCAACTGCCGTTGGCGTACAGCTTCGGAAAAGCGTTCGGACAAAGGCTCCGTTTCGTCCTGCAATTTATAATAGGCTTCGGTATCCGTATTCCTCAATCCGGCCATTTTCTGTTGTGCCTCGGCATATTCCTTGTGCTCCGGGGCTTTTAACATCTGCCCGTATACTCCGGCGATCTTCTCATACACTTCCTGGTTCAAACTCCCTTCCACCGTTTGTCCGCCGATCGAACGGTAGCCATACCGTTCGATCACATCTTTCCAGGCAGCCATCACCCGGATCGGGGAATTTTCTGCAATAAATCCCAGACTTGCCGGCTGATCGCTATCAGGACACACCTTTACAGTGACGGAAACCGGGGATTCCAAACGCCCTTCGAACACGAATTTTCCATTCCGCATATTCACCGTATCTCCCATCGTCGGTTCCTCGAAACCTGCCGACTGTAACAATATGGCTTTTCCGTCACCAGCCCCTTCAATGTTGCCGGTAATCCGGTAACCGTCTGCCGGGGCTGTGCAAGCAGCCACCCCAAAAAGGATACCCCCTATTATCATTTGTGTTTTCATACCATAATTTTTTATTTATTTCAATACATTTTTTTTCTCTGTCGGAGTCATGCAAATCATATGTTTCAAATCTTCTATCCTAGCCGCATGATTTTTCATCGTTTCCACGTTCAGGGCATAAGCCCGGCGGGTAGCCGAAAAAGCACGAAGCGTAATATCATGCCGGGTGATAATGCGAGCGTTATATTTGCGGGCGACCGGCGTTTGGCCGGCAAAACCGGCAATATACACCACAGCATTGGCAAACACATCCCGGGCCTCATCCGTCATATCGTCGGACGAAGCAGCAAATCCCCAGTGGAGAAAGTTACCATGTCTTCCGATCGCCACAGCATCCCATGTCTTAGCCGAAACGCCACCGGAAATTATCTCAGCTTCAGGCGAATCCTCGAAACCACCGGGCCGCGATACCATGCCGACACGGAGCTCCGCTTCGACATATACCCTTCTTTCTGCACCCGCCACATCGGTAAAGAATCGGGAGCTATGGTATCGTCGATATAAGGCAGCGTCCGCATCGGTTTCTTCACCATCGGACGGTCGAAGTCGGGAGGCAAATAACCGGTTTTTTCATACCGGGTCAGGCGGCCTGAACTATCCCTTTCCATAATGCCCGGCAGGATAGGAGCCGGCCGACCGTCCATCACCGTTACATCATAATTGTCCGACAATTCCGGCCGGTAGGCTTGGGCCCGGATCACCGTCACCTGCCGGAAATAGCGTTTCAACATCTTGTCAAAGGAAGCCATACGTTTCGCACTGCTTTGTGCCAACACCGCCGAATCGGGACGGTTACCGACATAATCGACATCCGGCGAACCGCCGACATACAACACTTTCAGGTTACTTTTACGGATCCCGGCCTGTAAACCTCCGGACAGGCACAAACAAAGCACTATACAAATGATTGTTTTTATTTTCTTTGTATTTAATTCCCGAATACTTCCTTCAATTTTTCATCCATTTTTTCGTGAGATTCTCCACCTCCCCCATAACGTCCGACAATGATACCCTCGCGGTCGATCAGAATTTTTGTCGGCAAGGAATGAATACCATACTTTTCACTGATATCCTGCGAACGGTCGAACTCGTTACCCACCTGTTTCAATCCGCGCAATACATGCCGGAACATGCCAATATCGTCTTTTTCTACAGCTGCCCGCCATTTTTCTTCGTTCGAATCGTCGTCGGACACACACACCACTTCCAGGCCCTGATCTTTATACTTTCTATACAATTCTTTCAAATGGGGATTACTTTTCCGACAGGGAACACACCAACTGGCCCAGAAATCGATAATGACATATTTCCCTTTCAGGTCGTTCAGATCGAACATTTCACCATGGATATCGGCTTTGGCAAACCTGGCGGCCGGACTGCCCGGCGATCCCATCCGCAGCTTCCGGATTTCGGCCCGGATTTCCGCAGCCAGCCGGCTCTTTTTCACCCGTTCGCCCAACCGATCGTATGCAGCCTGTGCCTCTCCATAACTCATCGAGCTGGTCTTATACCTCAGTATCTGAGCCGTAACGTATGAATCGGGATGAGTAGCCATAAATTCCTCGTCGATTTTACCCATCCGTTCATGATAAGGCTCCCAGCCATCACGCATCTCCGCTGCTTTTTCATGATCTTTCTCGGCATAATATGCCTGGATCAACGGCTGCAACTCTTTCATTATGGGTTCTTTTTGCTGCTCCAGCTCCTTCGCCTCCTTATCGGTCGCCGAGCCTTCCAACATATAATTTTTCAGATCACCCTTCACCAAAGCGATCTTCATGGCGCCAGGTTCGATCCAAAAGTTTGTCACATTCGGGTCATCCATACCCATCCGCCCTCCTCCCAAGCAAAGAGAAGCTGTCGTCGGCTCCGTTATCCCTCCCCGGAAACTGAATTTTCCCTCTTTCACCGCCACAGAATCTTTGCTCCAAACTCCCAGACTATCCGTATAATACAAATACAATAGCTCATTATCTGCTCCCTGAATTTTCCCATCGAGCACAAAGCCGCGGTAAGGTTCGCTACAGGCAGATAAAGCGACAGCCAAAATTGTCCAAAAAATATTTTTCATACTATCATCTATTAATTGCGTTTCATTTACTCATGTACTGATATACCGGGAGAATTATTCTGCTCCCGATATATCGATACCTCAATTCTTACTATACCCCGGATTCTGGTCCCCGATCACCGGATTCTTCTCAAATTCATCTGCCGGAATCGGAAGAATGATATAATTCTGCTCCCGAATCGCCGGTTTTACCTCCAGTATTCGTTCCATAGGCAACCGGATCAAAGCACTCCATTCGATTCCGTCCTCCAGCATCAGATTCCGGGCAGTCTCTTTATAAATTTCAAATAACAATTCATCCCGGTCAGCAATTGCATCTAATTCAGTAAAAACAGTAATCCCGGCATGTCCCATAACCTCTTTCAAAAGAGCTTTTGCATCACTCAAAAGACCTCCTGAACGGACAATTGCTTCAGCCTGCAATAAATACATTTCTGTCAAGCGCATGGCATAACATACTTCCACCTGATTGCCCAAATATTTGGTAATTCCTTCACCTTCTCCGATTGCTCCCCGCATCCATTCTCCTCTCGGATCATTCTCATACAATAAAGTATCGGTAGTTGTACGCAGATAAGCAGGTTCTTCCCGATAAGCATAATCATCGTAATGTCTAACCTGATTCACGAAAGGTTCGATCCCCAACATAACTTCTTTACTTGCTAAACCTTTTTCTTTAAAAATATCTTTCAAATTCTCTTCCAATTCATACGGTCCCTTTTCGATAATGTCCTTTGTCAAAGTAATCACTTTCTCGTAATCACCCTCTGTTCCCCGCATCATCAAAACCCGCGCCTTTAATCCTTTGGCTACCCACTGATTCACATAGATATTTCTATTTTCATCCGGAGCATACCGCTCTGCAAAATCAAGATCTTCCAATATACAGTCGTAACTGGCTTTCACACTACTGCGGGCCTGGGCAATATTAGTAGCTGTAACAAACTCTTTTCTCAAAAGTACGCCGTATTTACTTTTCTGATCGTAAAACTGAGCAAAATACCGTAATAAATTATAATGTCCGTAAGCTCTCAACCAACGAGCTTCCGCAATAATTTCATTTTTACGGTCACCGACAAATTCGTTATCATCCACCTCTGCAATTTGTTTGATAACTCCGTTAGCAGCATTAATAATTTTATAACTGCCAGACCACAAATTAGCCACAGAATAATCATTAGCCGTCAGGGAAGAGTTTTCCTCCATAGCAACAGACCCATAGGGATAACGAATATACCCGGTTAACAAACCCGGAGAGATTTCGTGCGAAGATGCCCACATCGTAGAAGGCGTTCCCCTGTCGTCACCCCCATCTGCAAAACGATAATATACACCATTCAACGCCACTTCAGCTGTCTTCTGGTCCAGGATTACATTTCCTTCGACTTTTGATTGACCGGGTAAAGCATTTAACTGATCTTCACAAGCAGCCCCAAGACCGGCCATCAGGATCAATATTCCAATAAAAGTATATTTTCTCATAGGATTAATACATTTTATAATTAAAAATTAAAACGAATTCCGAAAGTATAGGATTTCACTGTCGGATAAGTACTAACATCACGCCCTCCACCGATCACACTCGTCGGATCGTCACTCACTTCCGGATCAGGGCCCGGATAAGAAGTGATCGTGAACAAATTAGTCGCCGTTGCATAAACAGATAAAGCGTTCAACCGACATTTCTGACATATTTGCTTCGGCAAGTTGTATGACAAAGTCAAAGATTTCAGTTTCAGGTAAGAAGCATCATAAACATTCAGACTGGTCAACATATTGGTATTTCCCAATACATACCTCGGCCGGTTAGAGGCTGTGTTGTTTTCACTATAATGATTCAATACCCTTGTCCCACGGTTAGCCAGACTATTCATCGCCATATCGCTTACATCTTTCTGATACATCAAATCATTACCATAAGAAAAGGTGAACAAAGCCAGTAAACTCAAATTTTTCCAGGTAAAAGTATTGGTATAACCACCGAAAAATTCAGGAGTTGCATGACCAATCACATCTTCTTTCCAATAACCGGTCTCGTCAAATTCATACCGCACATCTCCGATTGACAGATAAGGGTCGAAACTGGACCAATACGGCATTTCTTTCTTCACGGCTGCCAGTTCCTCTTCCGATTTAATAATGCCGGTAGCCACTCTTCCCCACAATAATCCTAATGGTTCCCCCTCTTTTACCACACTCGTTCCAAGATTCAGGTTGTCCCGGTCATTGGGGTCAGAAAACGGATTTCCGGCAACATCCAATACTTTCGAAATGTTCCTGGAAATATTCAAGGCTCCACTCCATTTAAAATTACTTTTACGAATAAAATCTCCATGTACATCGAATTCCAACCCCTCATTTCTGACTTTAGCAATATTAAAAACAACCGTCGGATACGAAGAACTGGGCGCAGGAGTCAGATTCAATAAAGCGCCGTCGGTCACCTTATGATAATATCCGAAAGTTCCCGCTAAACGTCCGTTCCAAAAAGAAAAATCCAATCCCAGGTCCTTTTGTACCGTCGACTCCCATTTGATTTTATCATTCCCCAATTGAGTCGGAATCAAAGCATTTTTTCCTCCATAAGATGCTGTCGTATAAAGGGTCCGCCACATGTGGTCACCAATGCTTTGAGTTCCGGTTTTTCCGGCACTGGCGCGCAATTTGATTTCATCGATCCATTCGGCATCACGCATAAAATTTTCCTGTGAAATCCGCCAGGCGATAGCCCCGGAAGGGAAGAAACCATATTGATTATCCGGTGCAAATTTCGAAGAAGCATCAGCACGTCCCGTAAAAGTAAACAGATAACGATCTTTCCAAATGTAATTAGCACGTAAATAAAAAGACAACAAAGAATTTCTATTTTCCGGATTCGACCCCTTTACATTCACAGCTGTCGCAGCAGAACTCAGATTATTTAAAATATCATCGTCCGGATATCCACGCCCGGTTGCAGAAAAATAATCACTTCGATAATCTTCCCAGGAAGTTCCTGCCAGTACATTCAACCGATGATTCTGATTGAATTCTTTATCCCAGGTCAGTGTATTCTCGAAAAAAGTATTGATGGTAGTTGAGTTGGCCTGTGTTCCCAGTCCTCCCTGTGAATCTTCACGTCCATAAAAACCGCCTACTTCTACAAAACTTGGTACATAATTCAACTGGTTGTATGCATCGTAACTAACCGAAACGGTAGACTTGAATTTAAAATCTCTCAAAAATGTGATTTCTGCAGCCAGAGAGCCTTTTAACAAATAATCTTTCGCCAAATTAGTACCTTGGGCCACTGCTAAAGGATTCTGGTATCCGCGGTAATCCGAACTCAAATCACCCAAGGCAGCATAAGAGCCATCTTCATTAAAAGGTGCAAAAACAGGAGGCGCCGTTAAAGCTTGTCCATAAATACCATTAGTCAGGTTATTTTTAGTATAACCATAGTTCAAATTAGCATATAAACGAAACCATTTAGCGATATCATTATCCAAACTGATTTTACCGGAAATACGCTTAAAATCTGTTCCGATCAAAGTTCCTTCCTGTCCTGTATAAGATAATGAAGTATAATACTTCGAATTTTTACCTCCTCCGGAAACCGAAACATCTACATTTTGGGTTATACCATTACGTAAAACCAATCCTACCCAATCTGTATCTGCATTGCCAAAGAAAGAAGGATCGTTTAAAATTTTATTCGCCTGTTCTACCTGGCTACCGGTCATGGGACGTCCCGAAGCCTCACGACTGCTGAGAAAATTAGTTGCAGCTTCCTGCAGCGCCAATTTATATTGTGCCGCATTCAACACTTTCTCTTTTATCGGTGTTGTTACTCCCACATAGTAGTTAAAATTGAATTGTGGTTTCATATCCTGACGGCCTCGTTTCGTTGTGATAATCACAACTCCATTAGCAGCTTTCGAACCATAAATTGCCGTAGCCGAGGCATCTTTAAGAATATCGATACTCTCAATATCGCTGATATTCAAACCCGCCAGATTATTTAAGCCCCTGGAAAAAGCCCCTTCTACACTATTGTTGAAATCCTCACCGTAATTCGCAGCTTCCAGCGGATTAGTAATATCCGATTGTCCGTTAATATAATTATCTGTCACCTGAGTCGGAATTCCATCGATCACATACAACGGATCATTCGTACCCAATAAGGATGCTCCTCCCCGGATACGTATCCGGACAGCCCCACCGGGCGAACCATCGGCTTTTACCACAGCTACCCCTGCAGCCTTACCAGCTAAAGCATCATCCACACTCATAAACGGAACATCTTTAATTTCTGCCGTTTTGACCGATACAACCGAACCGGTCAAATCTTTCTTCCTTGTTGTACCATATCCTACCACAACCACCTCGTCTATTTCGGCCGTCGCCTCCTGCATATAAATTTTCAAATCCTTCTGGCCGGTATATCTCACCTCCTGTGATTCCATTCCCATAAACGAAAATACCAAAATCATATTTTCCATTTTAGGCAATTCGAGTTTGAAAAGTCCGTTGACATCCGTTGCCACTCCCAAGGTGGTACCTTTTATCAAAACAGATACACCAGGCAAGGGAGTTCCGAATTTATCCATCACTTTTCCCATCACTTCGTTCCTTTGTTGAGGAGTTGCTGTTTCGGCTTTTGGTTTCACAATAATAACCTCCCCTTCATATACGAATTCCAGCGTTTTATCGCCGAAAACCCGTTGTAATACCGTCTCTACAGATTCATTTTTAGCAGTTACCGACAAATTTTGAAATTGTTGTAAATCCTCCACGTTGTAAACAAAATAAAGATTTGTTTTTTTCTGGATTTCTTTGAATAATTCCATAACTCCGACATTCCGAACATCGAGCGTCACCCGATATTGAGAAAAGGTTTTGGCCGAAATCGACAAACTCGTCACCGTCATCAATACAAACAATAGCTTCATCACACGTAAAAAATTAACCGGCTTTTTCTCATAAAAATGAGTCCATCCTGTGTTTTTTTTCATAAATTTGAAAAATTAAAAGGTTAGTATTTAGTTTTGACCTTACTGAATCCCGGATTGGTTGGCGCTGCTCCGGGATTTTCACTGAAAAAAGGTTCGATTAAATCAGTCGAAAGTTTATAAAGTCCATAAAGTTTATAAAGTTCCTGGACCCTGAGGCCGCTTGGTTAATTAACAATTATCAAATGACATTTGACAATATATCTCCAAACCTATGGTTTCTTTTTTATTTGTCTGATAATCAATGATTATATTTTTATTCTAATTCTCATTTTTCTTTTCTTATTTTTTTCTAATGGAAACGAAACTTTCAGGTAATTGTCAATTGTCGATTATCGTCTGTCAATTATTCTTTTGGTAGAAATCCGCCAAAAGAATCGAACGTTTAATCTACAATTATCGTCTTGCCTTTCACCTCGAAACGGACATGGGAAGTTTTTTCAATGACCTTCAACATATCGTCGATTTCCCGATAACGGGGCAGGCTTCCACTGAAATGACGGTTACGGGAAATATTATTACGGAAAAAGACTTCGATATCGTACCACAAAGACAATTCATCCATAATCTGTTCGATCGATTTATCTTCAAAAATATAGACTCCTGATTTCCAACCGATATAATTAGATACATCGACATTTTTAATCTCGGTCTCACCGGTCAAGCGATCGAACTGCGCCAACTGACCGGGCTTCAGCATTTTTTCAGCGGATCGTTCGGTTTTTATCGAAACAGCTCCCCGTACCAAAGTGGTCTGTACATAATCGGCAACCCGGGTATTGATATTAAACTCCGTCCCATACACCTTCACCTCGATATCGTCCGTCACGACAACAAAAGCTTTCTGCCGATCGTGAGCAACCTGAAAATAAGCTTCTCCTTTTAAATACACCCTTCTCATATCTCCTGCAAAATGTACCGGATACTTCAATTCAGAAGCGGAATTCAACCACACCCTGGTCCCATCACTCAGTACAATTGCATACTCACCTCCCCGAGGTACGATCAACTGATTCTCGGTATCTTCAATCCCTGCAGTCAGCGTATCGGAATAGATTAAACCATGATTACTGTTTTTAGCCTTTACCCCCTCTCCAATCTCGACATCAGCGGTTTCCGGGTTCAGATTTACAGTCTTTCCCTCACCGGTTACCAAAATAGCCTTTTGTGTTCCGGGCAAAATAGTCGCCGTCGGCCGGTTTTCGGTCAATAAGGGCTCTTTTACGGATGAAGTCACCTGCCACCATAAAAAGCAAGCCATCCCTACCGACAAGATACACGAAGCAGCCACCCCCCCCCCTATCCGTACCATCCGGTGCCTTCTTTTTCTACGTTCTGCAACGGTTAACCTGACTTCGTAGGAAGCTTTGAACCGACGAATTCGTTCTTCCGTAGGCCGGAAACTTTCCGGAGAACACAAAAAAGTTTTTATTTCCCGGTAAAATTCCCGGTGTTCCGAAGATTCATCCAACCAAGCATTCAGCAGGTTCCGTTCTTCTTCAGATATATCCGATAATACACTCCGCTTTAAAAGTACCCAATCGATCTTCATGATCTTTAATTTTAGATACCTCTTAAACACGAAAAGATAAAATTTGTTTACAGGAAAAGTATTTTTTTAAAGAAAAGGAGTAAAAAAAAGAATAACGGCCAGATCATATTCCGCAAAACGCTGCCTTAACATCTCCATACCCCGGTGAGTTTGTACCCTCGCAGTACTTTCGGAAATATCGAGTTCTTCGGCTATTTCCTCAAATTTTTTCCCTTCAAAAAAACGCCGCCGACACACCTCCCGGCATTTCTCGGGTAACTCCAGCATCACCTCCTGAATTTTCCGCAACACTTCTTCTTCCTCTATCCAATCGACATTATCCGACCATAGACAAGCTTCCGCATATAAATTCATACGCCGGTCTTCCACCTTACGGTCCCGCAAATAATTAAAACAACGATTCCGCACACTATTAAAAAGATACGACTTTAAAGAAAGGTCGTAATTCAGGATTTCCGATTTTTCATACAGACTGATAAAAATTTCCTGCACAATATCATTAGCCACATCCTCCCGAAACACAACGCGGACAGCAAAGGTAAAGAGCCGCTCGAAATACTTATCGAACAATATCGAATAAGCTTTCCGGTCGTTCTTGCGCAAATATTTTATTAAAATTTCATCTTCCACGCCTCACCAGAATATTTATCATCTATTTTTACAAAAATATCTTAAATTTCCAATCGGGCAAGAAAAATAGTGCAATTTTTTGATACAACAATTACAATAGTCCAAACAGGGGCAATATCAGATTTTATCCCTGAACCGTCCCAAAATAAGAATAATCATTTCAACATCTGATCGATTTGCTGATTGATAAATTGTAATTCTTCAGGAGTCAGGATTATATCGGCAGCTTTCGCATTCTGAATCGCCTGCTCCGGATTGCGGGCCCCGACCAAAGCAACGGTAATTCCGGGATGTTCGATCGTCCAGCGGATCACCAATTGTCCGAGAGTCGCTTTTTTCTCATCAGCCAAAGGTTGCAATTTTTCTAAAAAAGCATTCGTTCTTTTAATGCTTTCGTCTGTAAAAAAAGGGTTTTCTTTCCGATGATCGCCTTCAGCAAATCGGTATCCGGGTTGCATCTTACCGGTAAGTAAGCCACGTTCAAGCGGACTATAAGCGATCACTGATTTTTCATTACGGATACAATAAGGTATAATATCCCGGTCCATCCCCCGATTAACCATACTATAAGGAATCTGATCCGATACCAGATCGATCAGTTTAGCGGCATCTTCCAACAAAGCAGCATCATAATTACACACACCTGCATAACGTACTTTTCCTTGCTCTATCAAACGCTCTACTGCCTCGAAAGTCTCACTCAAAGGAGTCGTAGCATCCGGCCAATGGATCTGATAGAGGTCTATATAATCCGTACCGAGCCGCCGCAGACTGTCTTCACACTCTTTGATGACACTCTCTTTGCCGGCATATTTGTAAATATCTATAGGGTTGTCCTGATTATCTTTGCTTTTAAAAGCGAATTCACCTTGTGGCAAATCCCATCTCATACCGAATTTGGTCAGAATCTGTACCTGATCACGGGGAATACCCCGGATAGCCTCTCCAACAATCCGCTCACTCTCGCCTTGTCCATAAATCGGTGCTGTATCGATAGAAGTCACTCCACCATCGTAGGCCGCTTTTATGGCTTTTACAGCTTCGTCACGATTCGATTTTCCCCACATCCATCCTCCGGCAGCCCAAGAGCCGAAGGTGATAGCGGATAAGGTCAAGTCAGTATGGGCTAATGTTCTATATTCCATAATAGTTTTATCATCGATTGAAAACCCTTAAAATACGAAATAACCACCTCAGGAGTTACAACTTATATTTCATCACAATCTCACATTGTTCCCCTTCATCCAAAGCCAGATGGATAAAACCATTCTGAATATCACACTGTTGCCGGTCTACTTCTACCCGTTTCACTTGCTCCGGAATTTTCAACTTAAAAGCAGATTTTACCCTGGAATGTAAAGTCAGCTTCTCCAGCCGGCCGGCTTTCCAACTTGCATCGACGACACCTCCCCCACGTACACACAAGCCTTTAAAACTCCCCTCTTTCCAGACAGCAGGCAGAGCAGGCAAAACCTCGATAAATCCCTGCTGGCTCTGAATCAACATCTCGGCAATACCGGCACAACCGCCTAAATTACCATCGATCTGAAAAGGCGGATGGGCACAAAACAAATTGGGATAAGTTCCCCCGCCGGTATAATCTACTTTACCGCCGGTAACCACCGGTTTCAATAAATTTTTAAGCAATTCCAAAGCTTTGTCTCCCTCTTGCAACCTGGCCCAGAAATTTATTTTCCAAGCCATCGACCAACCGGTACCTCCATCTCCACGCCGTTGAAGTGTCTTACGGGCAGCTTCGGCCAATTCCGGGGTTTTGGCCAGGGATATCTGATTCGAAGGATACAAACCGAACAGATGGGAGACATGACGATGCCGGGGATCCACTTCCTCATAGTCTTCAAGCCATTCCTGCAAATATCCCCCTTTCGGACTGATTTGCATCGGCGGTAATTTATCCAACGCTTTCTCCAAAGAATCCGCAAATGCAGCATCTATCTCTAATAAGCGGGCAGCCTGTATTGTATTAGAAAATAACTCCCTGATAATCTGAGTATCCATAGCCGGCCCCATACAAACACTGACTTCCTTTCGGGTACCAGGCATATAAAAAGCATTTTCAGGCGAAGAGGAAGGGGCTGTAACCAGCCACCCCTGTGTAGGTTCCTCGATCATAGAAGAAAGGAAAAAACGGGAGGCTCCGCTTAACACGGGATAGACCTCCCTGAGGTACTCCTGATCGAGTGTAAAAGCATAATGTTCCCACAAATGCTCACAAAGCCAGGCCCCGCCGGTATTCGTGGCTCCCCAGGAAGCATGTTCTCCCGGAGCAGTAAAACGCCAGGGATTCGTCATCATATGAGCCACCCAGCCCTGAGCTCCATAAAAAGAATGAGCGGTGACCTCACCCGAAGTCACCAAATCCTTTACCAGATTTTTCAACGGAGTATGCAATTCCGATAAATTGACGATCTCTACCGGCCAATAATTCATTTGCAAATTGATATTCAGGTGATAATCGCCATTCCAAGGGGTTTGTACACTATTCGCCCACAATCCCTGCAAATTCAAAGGAAACGAATTTTCCCGCGTACCACTGATCAACAAATACCGGCCGTACTGAAAATACAAAGCGACCAAACCGGGATCTTCTTGTTCCTGAAAACGGGCCAAGCGCTGATCGGTAGGCAAAATATCCTGCGGAGTTCCTAAATCCAATTCCACGCGGTTGTATTTATATCGCCAGGCAGAATCATGCCGCTCCAACAAATAACCATAATCCATATTACCGGCAATCTGCATCAATTTTTCGACCCGCTCCGGGTAATCTGCCGCCCAAAGACTTGTCCCGGCGGACACCAGGACATAAGCCGTCGTCGCTTCTTTGACATGTATACAAGCCGAATCAGCCACTTGCCGGCCATCTGCAGTCCATACTTTCAGCTGCACCATATATTTCGTTCCGGCCTTCCCTTTCCCGTTATCCAATTGTCCTTCCATATAAACCACCCCATCATTAGCATAACAAGTGTAATTTTCAGGTCGGTCGATAGCAACATCAAAATCCAGCATTCCTTTCCGGTCGGCAGTCAACTTCATGATCATCACATCTTCTGTCTGGGAAACGAAATATTCCCGCCGGTATTTCACCTTACCTTTCCGGAAACAGGTCCAAGCCAAAGCTTTGTCCAAAGATAATCCTCTCTCATAAGCGGAATAACCGACATCGCTACTATCCGGGAAATGATATTGTAAATGCAGATTACCTAACAATTGAAAAGCGCCGTAAGGAGCGTTCGCCCCCTGTCCGAAAGCCGATCCTTGTCCTCCGCAAGCAAAGTGTTTATACATCAGTTCCTGGGCCTCATCGTTTTTTCCTTCCAATAACAGCCGGCGAATCTCAGGCAGATACTTCAAAGCTTCGGGATTACGAGTATCCTGAAAACTACCGGACCACATCGTAATATCGTTCAGGACGATAGTCTCCTGAACGACTCCCCCATCGGGCATCATCCCCAAACGTCCGTTTCCCAAAGGCAAAGTTTCCTCCCACCGCTCAGCCGGACGGGTATACCACAATTTAAGATCCGGTCGGGGCTGACAAGAACATACCGAGTAGATAAATCCCAACCAGACCGCCCATTGTACGAAAGTCATGTGTTTCATCTGTTCTGATTTAGCCGTTCCTAAGAATAGACAAATATATTTAATAAACGGTATTTATGTACATGTTTACACTAAATGTACGTTTAAATGCAAATATGTATATAACGGCCTCATAAAAAAAGCTATCCGAATCAGCTGATTTCGGATAGCTTTTGGGGAGGTCAATTCTATTCTCAAAAACGATAGGCCAAACCCAAAGAAGCAGAAACGGCATTCGATTCGTATTTCCCGGAAAACTTACCGCCGGGACTATATTTGTCCGGGTAAGAGCCATGCCGGCTGACTCCCTGTATATACAAAAAGGCAAAATCGATCTGCAAATTCCGGTAAGGTTCGAAAGAACACCCTGTCGAAATACCGATTTTTCCCATACCGGGAGTTTCCGGATTGTAATTATTTTTCCGGATCGGACTTTGATCATAGTATAATCCCAAACGAACATCCAACCGGTCTGTCGCCATATACTGGGCCCCGATCCGGTAGATCATCGTATTTTTATAATTTTTCTCTGCTTTTATATCCTCGATTTTCAATACTTTCTCATTGAAAACAACATTTAATGAATCGTAAGCACTCCAACCGACAAACTGCAAATCCAAAGCCAGTTCCCAACGATCGGTCGGCCGGTAACTAACCCCGAAAGTCGTATTCGAAGGCAAAGGCAACTGAGCATGAAAAGTCCCCTTATCCAAAGGAGGTATTTGTCCTGTTGCATCCAGCAGATCTTTTATCTTCTCACTGGCATAATCCAATTCCGCCGTCCCTTCTTTTACTTTCATCCGGACCCGGGAACGGTAAGAAAGACCTAAAGTCACTTTATCGCAAACATCATACATCACTCCGATATGATAGCCCAGTTTCACTTTCGATTTTCCATCCAAAGTGGCAGACACGGGTACAACATCCTGATAATCGGCACCCAGAATCGGCACCAAAGCTCCGACAGGCAATAAAGCTCTGGAAAGATTTACATTTCCCATAGCGATCTGTAAACCGACTCCAACACTCAGATTATCCAGAATTTTATACGAAAGAGTGGGCTGTATGATATATGATTTCAAGGTGATATCCTGAATCAGATGAGCTCCTTTCCAGGCTTGGGGCCATTTTAAAGAATTTCCATAAGGAGTAGTCAAAGAAATTCCGGCTGCCAGGTTATCATAAATCCGATATCCGACATAGGCATATACAGGTGTCCCTACCGAATTATCTGTCTTTGCAGAATAATCTCCGTTTTTGTACCTGGCATTTGAAAAAATACCGGATATCCCCACCGACATATCCATATGCCCATTGAGATACACCAAGCCTGCCGGATTGAAATGCATACTTTCGGCTCCTAATTTCATACCTGTCCCGACATGTCCCATTCCCGTCTGCTTTGTACTCAAAACGTTTACCTGATATCCTTCGGCAAATGCGGACGATAAGGTAACACTGGCCAGTAAGGATAAGAATAATTTCTTCATAAAAATTAATTTTCGTTCATAAAAGGTTGTCCTGTAACACATTGCAAACAACCATCAAAATTTCAGAACGGCAAAAATAAATACTTTCTTTCCCGTTTGTTTCTACTTTACGGTATGTACCCCATATAAAGTTACAGGAATTCCGGGACAAAAGGTCCGTCCCAAAATCCCAAAAAAGTTGTATTTTTACACAGAATTTAAACGATCGGAAATGTTGGAATTTGAATTGACAGAAGATTATATCGAGCTGATCAAGCTGCTGAAAGTATTACAAATTGCCGAAAACGGGGCAATGGCAAAAACATTGGTGGAAAATGGAGAAGTGGTTCGTAATGGCGAACCGGAAAGCCGGAAACGGGCCAAAATCCGAAAAGGCGAGGTAATCAAAGTACTGGGCCAGACGATCAAAGTCATCTGATCCGGCGTCAATACATTTCAAGCATTCCTTTTATCGCTTCCAGATAATATTCTTTCCATCCCCCGGTGATCTCTTCGTACACATCTTCGGGGATATGGGTATGAGTCAAACCGACCAAAGTCCTGGCTCCCTCTTTTTTCAGGGTAATGCGGACGATAGATTGTTTTTCCTGCTCACCGAAAAACCATTCCTGTACCAACAGCTTACCGGGAACAACTTCCAGGTTAACACCTGTAATATCCCCTTCCCAAAGTGAAAACACATAACCTTCTTCAGCTTTCATATCAGCGGGATAGCCACTCCACAATTCAATCTGAAAAGGATTGGTCAATGCAGCGAAAACCTCTTCGGGATCGGCAGTGATCTCCATCTTGTATTCGAAATCCATATTTTTATTATTTGCTGACAAAGATATATCTTCTTATGTCAATTCCAGCTTCTCTTCCCCTCTTTTTCCACGCCTATCTGAATAACTTTCTGAAAATCTGAAGGGCACATTCCAAAGATTCGGCAACGGGTAAGTTCAATTCTGCCAGCAATTTATTGGCCGCAGACAAGATATCTATTTTCGAATAACAACTTTCATGCATAAAATTCAGATATTTCAACACACGGAAAGCATTGAAATTATCGAAAAACCGTTTCATAAATTGCTCTACAGAAGCACAGTTTGCATTGATCTCCGCCAAGACTGCAATTCCATTCATTTGGGATAAAAAAAGCCGGATATCCTTCGTCTGCTGTTGAAAATAGCCCGAAACACCAGCTTCATCCACTTTATAAAGGGTAGAAATTCCCTGAAAAAAACATTTTAAATCCCGAAAAGCCTGTGGGTGATATACCCGAAAATGTCCGGACTCCTGAACGATCTGCCGGACCGCCTGCCCGGTTCCAAAAGGGGTACGCCCCGAGAATCGCGGAGAAGGATATACCTGCGTCGACTGTAAGGTTGCATATCTACCGGTAGCGATCAATTTCTGCAAAAAATAAAAATCCTCTCCAGCCTGTCTTTTATTCATTCCTCCCTGAGCCACATAATCCAACGTCCTTACAGCAAAAGCCGATCCTATACAATGGTAGGCATGGGGATGACCGGTATACTCCAATGCCAAACGATAATACCTCAGATACAATTCGTATTTCATTATCGCCTCACGGGCCTGAACTGTCATACCGGCTTCTTCGAGACGGTGAGCATAAGCAATAGAAACGCCGGCCACAGATTTTTCCTGAAAATAACGGACCACCTCCTCCAAATAATTCGGTTCGACCCAAGTGTCAGCATCCAAAGAAAGAATAGGAGCATCGATTCGCCCGTTTCGGTAAAAAAAGGCAGCCGATAAATCCATAGCTATTTTCCGGGCCAATCCCACTCCGGCATATTTTGCAGGTAAATCGAATGCTTCGACCACTTCGAAGCGAAGCCGGTCGGTCTGTCTATCCCGAACATATCGTTTCAAAGTGTCAGACAACCCGATATTCCGGGTCTTTATTTCCTGCGGGCAAACTTCACTATGGTTCACTACAATCAAAACACCCGCCTTGATATTCATCACCGAACAACAGCAAAGTGAATCCAGGGTAGCAAAAATATCCGGATCGTTGAAAACGGGGATAATAACAATCACAGCAGTATCTGCCTCAAAAGAAAGCTGACGAGAGACCGGATTCCGACTGAAATAACGTTCAAATACCTTCATAAGCATAAACTGCTCCGATGGTTAACCCTTACCTATAAAAAAAGGCTGATCACTCAGCCTTTTCAAAAATCTTCTGTCATTTTATTTCTGACTATCGCCCTTTTTGTAATTGGCATTCAAGCGATCGACAATCTCTTTCGTGATATCGAAACCATCCTCGGCATATAAAACATTTCCACCCAACTGAGTACTCAATACAATACTGAATCCTTTCTCTTTGTTGTACTCTTTCAAGAAATTAGTGATTTCGTCAAAAAGCTGTTTGTTCAGTTCGCTTTGCTCTCTGGAAGCTTTATCCATCATCTCCTGTTGTAAGCGGCGGAAATTTTCTTGTTTCACCAACAATTGATCTCTGGCTTCTATCGCCCGGGCTTCGGAAATAAAACCGTTATTTTGCAATTTCCGTTGGAATTCGGTTCCTTCCTGATCGATTGCTTTCGCTTTTATATTCAATTCTGTCCTGCGATCTTCCTGTTTTTTCAGAAAAGCCTCGTTCAATTCGACTGCCAGCTGATAATTATTCAAAAGTGTATCCGTGTTGATATATACAATTTTTGTTGCATCGGCAGTACCGGCAACTTTACTGGTCATTGCAGTTTCCGGTGACTTATGGCCAGAAAAGTACAATACATAAAGTACAATCACTGCAACGAACAACACAACATTCAATACAATGGACAAATTCTTCATAAAATCATAACTTTATTAATACTAAATACTTGCCTATCTTTATTTTTCTCCGGTTAGCCCAACAAGGAAAAATTACAGACACAATAGCACTACAAAGATATATTTATCTTGAATCAATTATCTTGCTTTTCCTTTTTTTTCAAATAATAAATCTTCTTTAACAGATCGATTTCATTAGGATTGAGCCATTCTTTCTGATTTTTTACCCGCCGTCTCATTCGGAGCATTTTATAGGCATCGACCGACTGTGTACCGACTCCGATACCGACATCAACATGCCCTTTCATCTCGACACTCCGGGCATATTCGTTGAGCATCATCCGTTGATTCATATCGGCATCCATATAGTCTACAGGCGCATAAGCCTGCTTCAATATGCCGGTCATATTATTACGGGCATTGATCAGATTTTGTCTTTGCACCTCTCCCCACCGGCGTAAAATCAAAGCTTCTGATAATTGTAAGGTATCGGGAGACAGAAAAACCCCCATCATGTACCGATCTTCGAGCAAAGTATCGGGCATGACAACAGTACAAGGTTTATAGCCGACAAAAGTAAAGCGGACGGTATCTTTACGACCGATTTTCAACACAAAGCATCCCATTTGATCGGAAATAGTTGCTTTACCTTCACCATAACGACAAGTCACATTAGGAAGTGTCTGTGAATCCTGAGTGTCGAAGACTACTCCGGAAAATACAACACTATCCGAAACGACGACCCTCTGTGCACAAACAATTGGAGAAAGAAAAATAAAGAATAAAACGATAAAATTAATTTTTACCATGTTCCTTAGCAATCTCGGTATGCTGTAAAATATTCAAGAGTAGTTCCCGAGCCCGGAACAATTGAGCTTTCACCGTCCCCAGAGGAATAGCCAGGGTATCGGCGATTTCTTCATATGAAAATTCGTCGAAATAGCGTAATTCGATTAACCGGCGATATCTTCCTTTCAAAAGAGCGACCTTTTCCCGCATAAAATCGGCACGTTGCTGACGAATCGCTTCTTCATCCGGCGTTCTGACATCAGCTGGAATACTATTGATATACCCTCTGTCTTCAGGATTGATATCGTCGACATCCAAAGACACAGTCTGCGCCTTTCTTTTCCGGATAAAATCGATCGTATTATTCGAAGCAATCTTAAACAGCCAGGTGCTGAAAGCAAATTGTGGAGAATAATAGTTCAAACTGGCAAATGCCTTCTCGAAAGCCTCGAACATCAAGTCTTCGGCATCAGTCCGATTGTTTACCATTTTAAGGATCATAAAATATACAGAATCCTTGTAACGCTTAAAAAGTTCCCCATAAGCTTTCTCATCTCCGGCAATTGCGTTACGAACTATCTTATAGTCGTATAAAGCTTTTTCAGATAAGTTGTTAGTTATCTCCATTTCTTTGCAGTAAATATTGAATAAAAATTATAATACCATTGAAATATAAAACCCAAGGTATTTACAGTGAACGAAGTTAAGAATAATTTCCTTTGCCCCAGATGTTTTAATACCACATTTATTACTATAAAATCTATTAAAAATGTTAATATTATAATTCCGGCACTGTATTCACGTAATGTTCCTTGTATAATAAAATAAAATGCCGACAAATAAACGATACTTTCAACGATAAAGTCGACATCGCTACTCAAACGCACAGCCAATGGCCACCGACGTTTCGTAGCATAATAATAAGAATAATCATCTTTCCAGGCTTTTTTCCGCTCGTCACAGATCACCACCCGGGTATCGGGGTCTTTCACCACTTTGACCGTCCCCTTTTTAGCCATATCTTTTACGATTTCTGTATCGTAACCGATATATTCCTGGGTATTACCGGTAAATCCTCTTTTCTCCAGATAGTATTTTTTCCGGTATCCCATATTATTACCATTTCCGACCACCTGTAGTCCCCGTCTATTCAGCACCATCGTCTTCCAGAACCACAAGAATCGGAAATAACACCTGAATTTTCCTCCCGCACCGTCTACCGGATAATTGGAGTATCCGATCACGACCGCCGTATCGGGCGTAAAATAAGAAGCCATCGCATGCAGCCATCGCCCGGATCCGGGCTTACAATTAATTTCAGAAAAAAGCAACACATCATATTGTGCCGCGAGGACACCTATATTAATAGCAATCTTCTTCGTACGCCGGAATTTCGTTTCAGGAAAAATCCGGGTAGTCTTCAAATGCGGGTATTTCTGTTGCAAATCGGATAAAACATCCTGCGTCTCATCCTCGGAACATTCGTCTACGACAATCACTTCATATTTCGGATATTCTTGGGTCAGAAATGCTTCAAGATTCTGTTTCAATAGCTCGACCTTATTCGAACAGGTAATAATTACCGAAACTCCTTCCTCGGGTTCTACAGTTGCCGGTCTTTTTTTAGTGGTAAGTACCGTACTGCGTAAAATGATCATAATCAAATGGGCAAAAAAAAGGAGGATCAACAACAGGAATAACCAACCATTATAGCCTAATCCTACCCAAAAATCAACAAAATTATTCATTTCAAATTAAAAAATCATAAACCTCTATAAAGCCATAAAGCGCTTTATTACATCCTTTTCTAAATACATTCAAAAAAAAATCACACAAATATAGTCACTTATTGACGATTTATTTTGCTATTCAGAATATATTTTATCACTTTTAGTGTGAATTTACTAACATTAATTTCAATTACTATGAATCAGAAAGCAAAAGGAATTATCGGTATTTTAACCGGAGGAGGAGATGTACCAGGATTGAATCCCGCCATCAGAGCAGTCACCATACGTGCCTTACGAGAAGGGTATAAAGTGATCGGAATCCGGCGGGGCTGGAAGGGTTTGGTCGATGTCATCCGGGACAAAAAAGTAGATAATTCATGTAATTATTTCGAGTTGACCGAAGAAATCGTAAATAAAGCAGGACGAACAGGAGGTACTTTTTTACATTCATCCCGGACACGTGCTTCGCATGTCCCCCAATCAGCCGTTCCCGAACATCTGAAGGACAAATACAATGCAGAAATAAACGATTTAACCCCTGAAGTCCTGAAGAATCTGGAATTTATCGGCATCGACTACCTCATCCCAATCGGAGGAGACGACACCTTAAGCTATGCCGTACGCCTGAGTCAGGAAGGAGTAAAAGTAGTAGCGATCCCGAAAACGATGGATAACGATGTACCGGGTACGGACTATTGTATCGGTTTCAGTACCTGTATCACCCGGACGATCGAGCTGACCCATGACTTGCGAACTTGCGCCGGTTCACACGAACGGCTGCTGGTACTGGAAGTCTTCGGACGCTATGCCGGTTTCTCAGCCATGTTACCGACACTGGCAGGAGCAGCAAACCGCTGTGTGATTCCCGAATACCAATTCGATATCGAACGGTTAGCGGAATTATTATGCCAGGACCGGTATACCAATCCGAGCAAGTATTCAGTGGTACTGGTATCCGAGGGAGCTAGTTACAGCGGCGGCCAGATGATGTTCCAAAGTGATGAAGCGGACATGTTCGGTCATAAGAAATTAGGAGGAATTGGAGATTATGTTTCCAACGAGCTTAAAAATCTTTCTCCTAAGTTCAATAAAGGGGAAACCATCAATGTCATCAATCAAAAACTTGGTTATCTGGTACGTTGTGGAAATCCGGATGCGATGGACTCTATCGTGCCTATGGCTTATGGTAATCTTGCACTCGATTTAATCTCTAAAGGAATGCACGGGCGTTTAGTCATTTTAAGAAACGGACGTTATGATAATGCACCTATAGATATTGTCACCAGTAGTAAAAAATTGGTCGATATCAATAAATTCTATAATACCGATCGTCTGCGTCCTCAATACAATAGCTTCGAATTTATGCCGCAAATGATTCTTTAAAAGCTAAAGGCTAGAGGCTAAAGGCTAAGAACGATTAAACGCTTATAGCTTTTAGCCTTTCGCTTATAGCTTTAAATTACTTAGTTTTTTTAGGGGTCGGTGCCTTTTGTTTCATAGCGGCAGAATCGGGAGCGATGCTATCCACTGCAATAACGACAGTCTCTGACTCGATAACGGTTACTGAATCAGCGGGTTGCTCTGTTGCCTGAACTTTCGCCTGTTCCTTTTTCTTCTGAGAATTTCCGCAAGCGGCCATAAACAATACTACTGCAACCATTGTAGTAAAGACCCAAGCTGTAGAACCTTTTGTTTTCATTTCCTGTTTTTATTTAGTATTACAGAAAGATTTTACGCAATCCTGAACAAAAAGTTTTATTACAGGTCGCCGGACATACGGTTCCGGATGATTTTTTCGAAAAAATAAGGGTAAATCCGATATCCGAAAGGCTCACACCCTTCGAACAAAAGTATTCTCCGAAGACCAGAAAATAAATAAATCTCATGTACTGATTTTAAATTACACAAAAATTTGTCACGACTAATTGTATTTCTCTTTGCAAATTGTGTACCTAAAACAACTATCTTTGTCCTATAAGATTATCGGATAGCACACAGAACTAATTTATTTACAATCGATTGAATATCTACAACACTATAAAAATAAGTTTATGAACATACATCTTATTGCTATCGGGGGAAGCGCAATGCATAACCTGGCGTTAGAACTTCATAAAAAAGGATATCAGGTGACCGGTTCGGATGACGAGATTTTCGAACCCTCGAAATCCAGATTAGAAGCAGCAGGCCTGTTACCGGAAAAGTGGGGTTGGTACCCGGAACGCATCACCTCCCGTTTAGATGCCGTCATTTTGGGTATGCATGCCCGGGAAGATAATCCGGAACTACAAAAAGCACAGGAACTTGGAATTCCGATTTACAGCTATCCGGAGTATCTGTACGAGCAAACCAAAAACAAATTACGGGTCATCGTCGGCGGAAGTCATGGAAAAACGACCACAACTTCGATGATCATGCATGTTTTGAAAACATGCGGAATAGAATTCGATTATATGGCCGGAGCTTTATTGGAAGGCTTCGATACCATGGTTCACCTGAGCGACCGAAGTAAAATCGCTGTTTTCGAAGGAGACGAATATCTTTCTTCTCCCATCGACAGACGCCCCAAATTCCACCATTATCACCCCGATATCGCTATCCTCACCGGCATAGCCTGGGATCATATGAACGTTTTCCCTACTTTTGAAAACTATGTAGAACAATTCGCTCTTTTCACCCGACAGATCACTCCGAACGGTAAACTCATCTATTACGAAAATGATGAAAATTTACGACAGATCGCCTCTCGGGTACCTGCTTCTGTACAAGCGATCCCATATACAAGTTTTCCTCATTATACCGAAGAAGGAACCACTTATTTAGCAGGTAGCTTACCGACCCCTATTCAGGTATTCGGAGAACATAATCTGCAAAACATTTCAGCCGCCTATCTGGCTTGTAAAGAATTGGGCATCGACGAAACCGCTTTTTTAAAAGCCATCGCTACTTATAAGGGAGCAGCCAAACGCCTGCAAAAAATAGCCGAACAAAACGATACAGTCGTATTCCTCGATTTCGCCCATTCGCCATCAAAATTACAAGCGACCATAAAGGCTGTACGGGAACAATATCCCCGACGCAAGTTAATCGCTTGTATGGAATTACACACTTTCAGCAGCCTGAATGCAGCTTTCCTTCCACAATATCGTCATACCATGGACCTGGCAGACGAAGCTATCGTATTTTTTAATCCGGAAGTCGTAAAGCATAAACGCTTACCTGAGATCAGTTCCGAAGATGTCAGAAAAGGTTTCGACGATACGCAATTGAAAGTATTCACGGATAACCGGCAATTACTAGAAGAGCTAACACAAAAGAATTACGAAAATAGTGTATTGCTCATTATGACTTCGGGCAATTTTTCAGGCATCGATATAAAAGAATTAGCCACGCAACTCATTCATAAATAAAATATGAGGGTGTCCAAAAAGGCAAAATACCCCCTTGTAGAATCGGATATTTGATTTCAGTCTCCAATAGGGATACGAATAAATCGAGGGTGCCAAATACTTTTTGGACACCCTCATCTCACCAAGCTTCTCCTCTCTCCGAACAAGAACATATTCGTATATTATCTCAAACAAATTATACGAAACAACTATTATCAATCCATTTTGTGACGTAATTTCAAAATTTAATTATAACTTATAAACGAAGGCTAAGGCAAATGTAAATAATTTTCAAAAGAAACACAAGAAACGGTCTTTACAAGTAAACATTTTTATATTGCGTCAACCATGGATATGTCAATAAATCAAAGGCTTGCTAATTTTCTCTATGAGAAAAAAATTTCACAAGAAGAATTACGAATTAAACTTGGTCTGAAGACACGTCAACAAGTGAGTAACTGGTTAAATTGCCGGGATCACATACCAGACAAGCATCTGATGGGAATTATCCGTCTATTCCCGGAACTAAATGCCAATTGGCTCATCCGTGAAATAGGAAGTCCGCTTATAGACCAAAAATCTCTCCGGCAAATCAATCGGAACGAATTCGGTTTCTGCGAGGAATGTTTGGAAAAAGACAAAGAAATAGAAACCCTGAAAACCCTACTACTCAAGAAAGAAGAAGAAATCGAGAAAAAAGAAAAAGAGATGCGAGAATCTTGCCGGGAATTAGGGAAAATGGAAGAACGTCTATCCCAATTCGAAAAAGTATTAGCACAAAAAGAATGTACCCATTAGAATAAAAATCCATTATTATTTGGAATTTAAAAAAAATCATTTCTATATTTGTTGCATCAAAAGAGAATAGAAGAGATGACAAAACAAAATCACATGACTCAGAATTGGTGGTGGCGCCGGTTGAACTTCGTAATAAACGATGAGGTAATGTGATTCTATTGTATAAAAGAACTGAAACGCCTGATGTTTATTACGAACATCAGGCGTTTTTCTTTTGCTTAATCATTAAAATCAGATAAACACACTAAAACGCAAACAACATGAAAGGAGACAAGAAAATTACCCTGACAGAAAAAGAATTACCGACCCACTGGTACAACATCGTGGCGGATATGACCAACAAACCGTTACCTCCTCTGAACCCTGTAACCAAACAAGCAGCCAGTAAAGAGGACTTTTTGCCTATTTTTGCCGAAGAGTTAGTCAATCAGGAATTTTCGCAAGAACGTTTTATCGAAATTCCTGAACAGGTACAAGATTTGTACAAAATCTGGCGTCCGACTCCGCTAGTCAGAGCTTATGGACTGGAAAAAGCCCTGGATACCCCGGCCAGGATTTATTTCAAAAACGAAAGTACCAGTATGGCAGGATCACATAAACCCAACACCGCCATCCCACAGGCTTATTATAACTATAAACAAGGCATCAAACGCCTGACCACCGAAACAGGCGGAGGGCAATGGGGATCTGCCCTGAGCTTCGCAGCCCGTTACTTCGGAATAGATTTAAAAGTATTCATGGTGAAGGTCAGCTATAATCAAAAACCTTACCGTAAACTGATGATGAACACCTGGGGAGCCGACGTCATTCCCTCGCCGAGCGAACTGACGGAAGCCGGAAGAAAAATCCTGAGCGAACATCCCAATTCTTCGGGTAGTTTAGGTATCGCAGTATCGGAGGCTGTTGAAATGGCAGCCAAAGATCCTCAAACCAACTATACCATCGGCAGTGTATTGAACCATGTATTGATGCACCAAACCGTCATCGGAGAAGAAGCTATTCTTCAAATGGAAAAGGCAGGAGCGGAACCCGATGTGGTGATCGGTTGTTTTGGCGGTGGCTCGAACTTCGCCGGTATCGGCTTTCCTTATTTACGCAAAAAACTAACCGAAGGGAAACAAATCCGGGTCGTTGCGGTAGAACCTCAATCCTGTCCGAAACTAACCCGGGGAACCTTCCAATATGATTTCGGCGATACCGTAGGGCTGACTCCTCTCATTCCCATGTATACCTTAGGCCATAATTTCGAACCGGCCAATATTCATGCCGGAGGACTTCGCTACCATGGAGCAGGAGCGATCGTCAGCCAATTATTAAAAGACCGGTTGATCGAAGCTGTAGATATGCCTCAGCTAGAAACTTTTGAAGCCGGAGTACTATTCGCCCGTACCGAAGGGATTATCCCTGCACCCGAATCGACCCACGCCATCGCCCAGGCGATCCGGGAAGCCCAAAAGGCCAAAGAAGAAGGAAAAGAAAAGACGATCTTATTCAATCTTTCGGGTCACGGTATGATCGATCTGTATGCCTACGAACAATACTTCGCCGGTAACCTGCAAAATTATACCATCCCCGACAGTGAAATAACCTGCTCACTGAAAGATTTGGAGAAAATTATTTAAAAGCTAAAAGGCTATAAGCTAAAAGCGATAGGCTAAACCCACTCGCTTTTAGCCTTTAGCTTTTTGCTTTTTGCTTATAGCCTTTAGCTTTTTGCTTATAGCTTTCCCGCCTTTCAGTTTTCCTTACAATAGCGCTTGATAACATTATAGGCGCTCACGATACCCAACTCACCGGCTTTACTCAAATCGGCATTTGCCAAAGCTTTTTGGCCGGTATAGATATACAATAGTCCCCGGTTGAAATAGGCTTCGGCAATATCCTTATCGAGTCTCAATACCTGATTAAAAGTTTCGATAGCCCTCTCGATCTCGCCATTTTTGGCATATACATTGGCCATATTGAATAAGGCAAAAACAAAATCAGAGTCTATCCGGAGACATTCATTATACCCTTCTATGACCTGAGAATAATCTATCTTGCGTTGCATTTGCTGTTGTTCACCGACAATACGGGGAGTCTTATCATCCACAGATTCGATATAATCGAACATTAACATTCTGGCATTAGCTAAATTAAACAGTGCCAAAAGATTATCAGGTTCTTTCTCCAATATCGCCGAAAAGTCTTCGATGGCTTTGGCATACTCCTTTTGATTGAGATAAATACTTCCCCGGATCAAATAAGCATCCGCATCCCCTGTCTGCATTATCCGCCCGGTCAGCTCTTCGACATAAGATTCTGCAAAATCGGCCGGATATACCAAATCTTTATTACATAGCGTAATAGCCGGATTATAATTATGTGCCTGATTATAATCCATAATATGCCGGTTATAATATTGTACTTTACCACTTCTCAAGGAATCCAGGCTCAGGTATTGCACATAAAATACATCCTGCAATTCGATGATCACTTTCTTATCCTGCACCCGTCCGTTGATCACATCCCGCACTTCGTCATGCCGGGCATTGATATCGATCAACTTCTGGAAATTGGCCGTAGTATCTACCAAAGCATTCTTATCTCCTTCTTTCATCCGCTTATAGCGATCCATGATCTGCATCGCCAAATAATGATCCTTATCGGCAGCCTCGAAATCCTTTAACTCCTGATTAACGGCCGCCCGTGCCAGATAAGCTTTCACAAAATCCGGATACAAATGAATACTCTCAGTGAAATCATCGTAAGCCCCATACCAATCCCGGATATCCATTTTCAGCAATCCCCGGTTGAAATAAATCAGGATATTATCGGGATTCATTTCCACCACTTTATCCAAATCCCGGATAGCCGCATTTTTCTCGCCAACCTCTGCCCGCAACATAGCCCGGTTGTAATAAGCATAAATATAATTGCTATCGATCCGGATCACTTCACTATAATCGTTCAATACTTCCGGATATTTCTTCATTTCATACCAAACCATCGCCCGGCTCATCAATATACGCTTATTCTCGGGATTAGCTTTTAAAGCCCGGTTAAAATCTTCGATGGCATTGTGATACTCTTTATGCTGAAACCACAAATATCCTCTCAAACCGAAAGCATCGTCCGAAAACATATTCAACCGGATAGCAGAAGTACAATCGGCCATCGCTCCCTCCCAATCGTCCAGTTTTTCCCGGACCACAGCCCGGTTTAAATAAGCGGCTACCAGTTTACTATCGATCATCAACGCTTTCGAGTAGTCTTTTTCAGCAGCCTTAAAATCCCCCATTTCAGCTTCGGTAATCCCCCGGTTGGCATACACATAAGCATCCCTGGGCTCTAAAGCGATCGCCTGAGCATAGTCGGCCATCGCCTCCTCATATTTACGTAAGTTATGCCAAGCCACTCCACGATACATATAAGCATGAAAATAATTGGGATTCAACTCGATAGCCTTCGAATAATCCTGTATCGCCCCTTCATAATCATCCAGATTCAATTTGGCCAGCCCCCGAAAGAAATAAGGCTCCGACAAATAGGGCTTTACCCGAATAATGTTATTAAAGTTATCTATAGCAGAAATATAATCATCGAAATAAATGGCATTTTGTCCCATCCGGAGGATGTTATTGGTATTCCACTGAGCATATCCCCTCCAAGAACACAGGAACAAAAAAGCAAATAAAATAAACGTTCTCCTCATTTTTCTCTAAAGTTTATGCGCTAAAGATAAATAAAAAAGATATCGGATACAAATAAAGCCCAAATGGATCGTTGGTATAACATAACTTCAAAAACAGACGGATCAAAAAAGATGGAGCCCAAGAAGAGCCCCATCTTTATATCATTCCGCTTTCAAAATCCGAATCGATCCGGCAACTTACTATTCACGAGGTGCATAGTCGTTATCATCGTCTTCGTCGATTCCAGGAGTGAATTTCCAGGTATCGATGTCTATCGGAGTACTCATCGACGATCCTCCGGTAGTCACATACCCGTAATCATTAAAGGTAAATCCTACGGCATAGGCACGTCTGTTCATAGCAGCAGGCAACTCGGTCACTTCATCCCAACGGTCAGTATCGATATTATATTCCCAGCAAGTACCCGGATAACTACCGTTACCTGTAGCCACATATCCTTTCAATACACCTCCATCTTTTGAAGACACAAAAGCAACGGCATATGCGCGGGGAATCTGATTGTAATCATTGTCGAAACCACGTCCGTCCTGATCATATAAAGGCTCTCTATCCTGCCAAGTCGTACCGTCGAAGGTATATACATCCCGGCGGAAATTGGAGCCGGAAGCAGCAGCAGCACCAAGACATACCACAGCTTTGTCTTTGATCACAAAAGCAACGGCACCACAACGCGGTTCGCCACGAAACTCAGTGTTACTCCAAGCAGCATCTCCTGATTTAGAGGGATCGAAACAATAAATATCGTTCACCACCATTCCACCGCTAACCAGTCCGGTCCCGACATAACCTTTACCATTTAAAGAAAAGGCGATACCGTCTCTACGTCCACCATCCTTACGATCCGCAGGCTTCGGTAGGGTAGTAACAGCAGTAGCACTCCAACTGACCCCATCGAAAGTATAAAAATCGTCATAATATGTTTCGTCACCCAAATATTCACGGTATCCAGTTCCGACATAAGCCACCTGATGACCTTCTTCACCGACGACGAATGCCACTGCACCGGCACGTCCATATGTAGGAAAACTGGCGACAGAAACCCACCGTGTACCGTTAAACTTCCAGAAATCCGTCAAATATTTATCCTTTTCCTCAACATCTTCATTTCTACCAAGACCGACATAAACTTCACCGTTCAAGGTAAAAGTCACAGCACCTGTTCTGGGTCTTCCACTAAATGGATACCCCCGGGACCAGTCTCCCCACGTATCGTCATTTGAATGACAAGCAACAAAAAATAACCCCAGCATTATCAGGCATAAAAAATTTACTTTTTTCATAAATTACTTTTTTATCTGATTCAAATTTATAATTCTATTATTACACTTCAAAAATCATCCGGCAAAACTAAACATTTTTTGCATATAATTCCACTCAAATCACGAGATAATCTTTCGAATCGATAAAGATTTTAGTTTTTTAACACACTTCCGCAAACATTCCCGGGCGGTGTGTACGAATGATAAAGAATATTTTCATTCGTTAAGCATTGAGCGAATTGCAATAAAATAACAGAGCTCATGCCATATTTTTAGAAAATAGTTTTACCTTCGCGTCGTAAATAATAAAAAATCCTATTATATGCGATTGATATTTTTTCTACTTATAGCTACGTTAGGACTATATTCCTGTAATAATGACCTAACTACCATAGGTCAGGATTTGATTAATAATGGAAATCATATTGAAGTACAAACCACCTTGTTGAAGGAAACAGGCACGATAAAAATAGACTCCTTTATCACCTCCAGCGGAAGATACGGTTCGGCCATTACGGAAATGTTCATGGGCCGCTATGAAGATCAATATAGTGGTGTCACGACGGCATCCCCCTGTTTTCAGATCGTTCCGGTTTCCCAACCGTCTATCAATTTCCGGTATTTGCTGGATTCGGTCACCTTCCATTTCAAAGTAGGGAAAAATATTTGGGGAGATACAACAGAAACAGCTACTCCTCAAACACTTTCACTTTATCGTTTGGCCCGCTTGCCGGAATTCAGGACAGACCAAAACGACTACTTTTATAACCGGGATTCTATTCCATGGGGAGATAAATTGGCAACAGTCAGTTTTATTCCCAAAAGGATGATTATGAATCAGGTATATTTCAAACTCGAGAAGGATACGCTGACCGAAGGAATGTTTGCTATGATGCAAAACGACGATCCTATTTTCAGGCCGAACAGCAATAGTGAGATCAGCTATTATAAATTTATCAATTACTTTAAAGGTCTGGCTATTCAAAGTGGAAAAGACAATAATTGTTTGTTAAGCCTGGAAATGATCCCGGACAGCCTGTATATGCGGTTTCATTATCATAATGCAGACCAAAAGTATACTTACGATTTGAAGCTATTGAGTCAGAGAAATGAATACCAATATTTTAATGTAAAAAATATACCTTCGACAACTTATGGTTTCGAAGCTCTGACTGAACAGACAAAAGAAGTGAAATTCACAGAACATGACATGGCTATCGTTCAAGGGCTTAGTGGATACATGGTAAAAATGGTCCTTCCGGAACCCGATGTTCAATCGACTTATAAAACCGTGGTAAAAGCTGAAATTGAAATAAAACCCCGGGTATGGGCTTCGCCGGAAATTGCTTATCCATCAACGATCAGTGTTTATTATACGAACAAGATTAATGAAATAAAAGGTGTGGCTTATAACAGTACCAATAATCCCATTACCGGGAAATATGTAAAAACTGAAAATAATGAAGAAGACAGGTATATTTTCGACATTACCGATTATTACCAAACAATTTCCCGGTATTCCGACTCCAAGGATGTCAGACAGCTGTTATTGACCATACCTAATTTAACTTCTTCTTTTAATCGTATGATTATAAAAGACGTGCCTGTATTGAGGGTATATTATGCAAGTTATAAAGACTAAACAAGAATCATTCTCCGATATCGAACAATTATGAAAAGAATATTCCTTATAACGTTTTTGTCTATATTCATTTTTAAGGTGTACGGACAGGATAACATCGGAACCCCATACTCTGTATATGGAATCGGTTTACAGACAGAAAATGCCGGTCCTTACAACGCTATGGGTGGAGTTGCGGCAGCTATGCGCGACAACGGCAATATCAATTATCTGAATCCGGCATCTTATACGGCCCTGGATACAACCCGGCTCTATTTCCAATTCGGTGTCACGGGCGAGTATGCCCATTTGTCTACCTACAAAGAAAATGCAAGTTACCGGGTGGCACAAAACACGGCATTCAACATAGCGTTCCGTCTCCATAAAAACATGTATATGTCTCTGGGATTCACAGAAAAATCGGATATCGGCTACGACCTGTCTTATATCAACGTGATCCCTGGAAGTTCGGATTCTTACTTCCAACAAAATATTCAGGGAGAAGGCGGACTGAATGACGTTTACCTCGGATTAGGCTGGAGATATAAAAATTTATCGATCGGTTTGAACACTTCTTTAATTTTCGGTAAGATCGAAAAACGTCAAACCCTGACCACGATGATCGAAGGTAGTAAAATTATCAAAACCAGTGAAAACAATCGTATTCACGATGTTTTGTTTACCCCCGGTATCCAATATACTTTGAATCTGTCTCCCAAATCCATTCTGACATTGGGATCGGCTTTCAATTTTACACAAAAACTAAGGTCCAAAACCGATTATATGGCTTATAGCGTCAATTCCAGTACTAACACAACCGAGATGCTCAACGATCTGACTTTAAAGCGGGGATATATCAAATATCCATTCCGTATTTTGAGCGGATTCGATTTCAGATACAACCGGAAATGGGATATTGCCGGAGACTATACGTTCCAAAAGATGTCTGTTTATGAAGAGTTCGGTAAAAATCAGGAACTGAAAGATTACCATAAAGCAGCCTTAGGGTTGTCCTGGACACCGGAACGGCTGGGACGTTATTGGTGGCAGCGCAACAGTTATATGTTAGGAGGCTATTTTATTCATTCCGGCATCGATGTCAAAAATGTAGATATCAATACTTACGCCATCACCTTCGGTTCTCAAATTCCTTTTTACACGGCCCGTAACGGAATCCTTCTCCTTGGCGTGGCATTCGATCTGGGCATCCGTGGAACAGAACAAAACGGTTTGATTCAGGAAAAATTTGCAAAGGTCCGTATTAATGTCGGCTTCAATGAATTCTGGTTTATGAAGCGAAAGATTAACTAAACATTAACATGACAAGACGATGCCCGAAGCATCGTTTTGTTATTTTTATCCCTATCTTTGTATTTGTTAATTTTTATCACAAACTCTAAAATCATGAAGAAAAGTTTATTATCTTTAGCTGTTATAGCCGTATCACTATCAGCCTGTGACACAACACCGAAATACAATATCAACGGGACTATCACAGGAGGCGAAGCGAATAACGTCTATTTATTACAACATCAGGGACGTACGATCGACACACTGGCCAAAGCTCCTGTAGCCGAAGGTAAATTCAAACTGACAGGTAGCGTTGCCGGGCTGACCCCAGCTTTTATCGCCGTTGAAGGACAACGGGGACAGAATCTCATTTTTGTAGAGAATGCCGATTTTACTGCAAACTTAAATCTGGAAAATCCGACAGCTACCAAAATCGAAGGGACTGCCACCCAAGGAATAGCCAATCAGTATACCGCAATCTCAAACGAAATGGGTAAAATGGCTAATGAGCTGAACCAAAGTTACAGGACTGCCTACCAGGAAAAGAATGAAGCTAAAATGAAAGAATTGCAGGAGCAGTACGAGAACTTGATGAAAGATTATGAAGCTAAAGAAGATGCTATAAACAAAGCGAATGCAGACAGCTATGTCGCTGCTTATTTTTTAGCCGGCAAACTCTACGAATATGATTATGAAAAACTAGTCGAAAAATTCAATACCCTGGGTGAAAATGCCAAAGCAACAGAACCGGGAAAAACAATCGCCGACAGAATCCAAAAATTATCTGCAGTAGCTGTTGGCCAGGTTGCTCCTGATTTTACTTTGAATACTCCCGACGGAAAACCGCTGTCTATGCACTCTATCAAAGGTAAAGTAAAAGTGATCGATTTCTGGGCATCCTGGTGTGGCCCTTGCCGTGGAGAAAATCCCAACGTAGTGAAAATGTATGAGAAATTCCATCCGAAAGGACTCGAAATTCTGAGTGTATCTCTGGATGAGGATAAAGATGCCTGGTTGAAAGCGATCGAAGATGATAAATTGACCTGGAATCACGTTTCCGACTTGAAAGGATGGCAAAATGCAGCTGCACAACTTTATTGTGTAAATGGAATTCCTCACTTGGTTGTATTGGACGAAAACAATGTTATTGTTGCCAAAGATTTGAGAGGAGAAGAATTACAAAATAAAGTAGCTGAATTGTTGAAATAATTTAACATTCATTAGCATACAACAGAGGGTATCGTCAACACGGTACCCTCTGTTTTTTCGTACATTTGCGGGAATATTTCTAGTTAGCAAGTACGCATTCCGGATATGAAAGAAAAAATCATTTTACTGTTTATAGGTCTTCTGGTATTTCAGGGGAGTTATTCCCAACCGGCCGAAGCATCCCGGCATTCCTGGGCCGATTCGGTCCTCCACCAAATGAGTCTGGATGAAAAAATAGGCCAACTCTTCATGATTGCGGCCTACAGCAACAAGAACGAAAATTACGAAAACGAACTGGAAAAACAAATCCGGCAATATCACGTCGGAGGGCTCATTTTTTTTCAGGGGAAACCGACTCAGCAAGTCAAACTAACCAACCGGTATCAAAAAGCAGCGAAATATCCTTTAATGATCGGGATGGATGCGGAACACGGAGTAGGCTGGCGCCTGGAAACTGCGATGGAATTCCCCAAAATGCTGACCAACGGGGCTATCCGGAAAGATAGTCTGATTTATGCTTTGGGAGCAACTATCGCCCGGCATTGCCAGGAACTAGGGGTTCACGTAAACTTCGCCCCGGTAGTAGATATCAATAGCAATCCCCGGAACCCGATCATCGGAATGCGTTCTTTCGGCGAAGACCCGGAGGAGGTTACCCAAAAAGCGATCTTATATGCTTATGGCTCTTTGAGTCAAAACGTGCTTCCCGTCATCAAACACTTTCCGGGGCATGGAGATACCGATACCGATTCTCACCATACCCTGCCTGTCATCCCACATTCCCGCCAACGCCTCGACTCTGTCGAACTCTATCCTTACCAGCATCTGATCGAAGCCGGCATTCCGGCGGTTATGGTCTCCCATCTGGCGGTTAAATCGATAGATTCGACAGGCATTCCGGCTTCTCTCTCCAGCCCGGTCATTCAGGAATTGTTACGCCGGGATCTGAACTTCTCCGGCCTGTGCTTCACCGATGCCATGAATATGAAGGGGGTAACCCAAAATTCCCAGCCCGGCGAAGCAGAAGTAAAAGCGCTGCTAGCAGGTAACGACATGCTCCTTTTTCCGGCCAATCTGGGAAAAGCAGTGGAAGCGATCAAAAAAGCCCTGGCCGATAGCCTGTTGGACGAGCGAACGATCGATGAAAAATGCCGGAAGATACTGGAAGCAAAGCAAAAATATGTATTACCGAATGTTTATCCGGCCGAAACCCCGGGTCTATGGTCACGTCTCAACTCTCCTACCGACATAGCTCTGAAGCAACAACTTTACCAGGCAGCCATCACCCTGATTAAAAATACAGACTCTTTACTTCCCCTCAAACGCCTGGATACCCTCCGTATCGCCAGTCTGAATTTCGGAGCCAGAGCAGTAAACAATTTTCAAACGACACTGGAACGTTATACTCAAGTCACTCACTTCGTAGCAAACAAAAAATTATCGGACGAAGAACTCCGGAATTTGCAAAAAAAGCTCCAACCGTTTAATTGTATCATTATTTATAATAATCTGAGTACGAATTCGGCTCAAAAAGATTTCGGTTATTCGCCGGTCTTAGATACCCTGATCCGGCAGCAAACCGGCAAGCGAATCATTTTATGCCATCCGGGCATCCCATACGGTCTCGCTTCCTACGCTTCCCTCCCGACCGATGCTTTATTGCTCAGCTACGAAAATCATCTTTATGCCCAACAGTATGCGGCACAAGCCATTTTCGGAGGCATAGCCATGACTGCCCGGCTCCCGGTTTGTGTAAATCCGGATTATCCGGCCGGTACAGGTATTCAAACGCCCAAAACCAGACTGAGTTATACCAGTCCGGAGATGTGCCGCCTGGATTCTGAAAAATTAGCCAAAATCGACTCCATCTGCCAACTGGCGGTCCAGGCACATGCCACCCCCGGCTGTCAGGTGCTGATTGCCAAAGACGGTAATATCTTTTACAATAAGGCCTTCGGTCATCATACCTACAAACAAACGACTCCCAACAAAACATCCGACATTTACGATTTGGCCTCCGTAACCAAAATCACAGCCACCCTACCGGCCATAATCAAACTGTACGATTCCCGGAAAATCAATTTGGCGGCTCCGTTGTCGGACTATTATCCTCCATTAAAAGAGACCGATAAAAAAGACATCACCGTACAGGAAGTACTATGCCACAATGCAGGTTTGAAAACCTTTCTGCCTTTATTTACGGATGCTATCGATCCGAAATCGCTCCCCGGACCTTTATTTACCAGCAAACGGACAGCGCACAACACCACCCGCCTGAAAGACAGGTTATATGTAAATCTCAATTATCGGTTTAAAGACAGCACGGTCTCCAATTCCCCGAAACCGGGCTATAAATACATGGAACCCGGACTTTATATGTTCCCGGCCTACCAGGACACGATCCGGTCCTGTATACTTCATTCACCGCTAAATCCTAAAAAAGAATATGCCTACAGCGATTTGGGGTTTATTCTTCTGAAATTCGCAGTGGAACATGTAACTGAAAAATCGTTAGACCAATACTGTCAGGAAGAATTTTATCGGAAATTAGGTATGCACCATACCGATTTTCTTGCTCACAAACGCCTGAATAAAAATAATCTGGTTCCTTCGTGTGTCGATAAACTTTACCGCAAAACGGAACTCAAGGGCTATGTACACGACCCTGTCGCAGCGCTGCTCGGTGGCATTGCAGGACATGCCGGTCTCTTTTCAACAGCAGAAGACCTGGCCAAAATGATGCAATTGTATCTGAACGGAGGAACCTATGGAGGAGAATATTATTTTTCACCCGAAACGATGGTCACCTTCAGCTGTAAAAACAATCTGTTTCCTAAAAACCGCAGAGGCCTGGGTTTCGACAAACCCGAACCGGATCAAACCAAGATCAATCCGGTCAGTAAGTGTCTCCCTTTGACCAGCTTCGGACATACCGGTTTCACGGGGATTATGGCCTGGTGCGATCCGGATAACAAGCTGTTATACCTATTTTTATCCAACCGGACTTATCCCGACGAATTTAACACAAAATTATCTGAAATGAATATACGGACCCAAATACAGGATATTATATATCAGGCTTTGGAAGAAAGTAAAATCAGGTACAATTAGTTTTCAAAGTATTTCAGCCCCCGTTTTTATTACAGAAAAAATTCCGAATTTAGAATCATTCTAATGTATTAAAATAGGGTAAAGTTAAAGAAAAAGGATACTTTTGCAGGATTAAAGGGTATTAAACCAGTTATTAATAAATAAAACAAATTATGAGCAATTTTTTGACCTCTTCGATCGGAAAAAAAGTCATCATGAGTTTATCGGGACTTTTTCTGATTTCGTTTCTTTGCGTCCACCTGGCGCTAAATTTATTGTTGATTTTTGATAATAGCGGGGCCTTATTCAATCAGGGAGCTCATTTTATGGCTACGAACCCGATTATCAAAATTATTGAACCCATCCTGGCTATCGGGTTTATCATTCACATCATTTGGGCTTCTGTACTGACTCTTCAGAATCAGAAAGCGCGTCCGGTGAAATATGCCCTGAGAAACCAGAGTCAAAATGCCACCTGGGCTTCCCGCAACATGTACATTCTGGGAGCAATGGTGTTGATCTTTCTGGTGATCCACCTGTATAATTTCTGGTGGAACATTAAATTCCCGTCTTTGGGAACTCCGTTGGCAGCCATTACAGTCGGAGGTGTTGAAATGGAAGATACTTACACATTGGTTTCCAGCTTATTCGAATCAAGCATTGTATACTGTTTGATTTATATTCTGGGAGCCGTTTTAGTAGGATTACATATCACTCACGGTTTCTGGTCTGCTTTCCAAACTATCGGTTTCTCAAATGATATCTGGAGAAAGCGTCTGGAATGTTTAGCTTATTTCTTTGCAATTGTATTTGCAGTAGGCTTCAGCATTATTCCACTGTATTTCATCGCAGGACTGGGAAACTAATTATTTATGATCGATGATTGATAAATTCGGTTTTATCAATCTAAAGTCTGGAATCAAAATTTAAAATTTAAATCAATTTATTATGTCAGTAATAGATGCTAAAATACCTGCCGGACCGTTGAAAGACAAATGGTCAGCTCACAAAGCTCATATTGGTGTTGTCAGCCCGGCAAACAAAAAGAAACTGGATGTTATCATTGTAGGTACCGGACTAGCCGGAGGTTCTGCAGCTGCCAGCTTAGCCGAATTAGGATACAATGTAACCGCTTTCTGTTATCAGGATTCTCCCCGTCGTGCACACTCTATCGCCGCACAGGGAGGTATCAACGCAGCCAAAAACTATCCCAACGATAACGACTCTGTATTCCGTTTGTTCTACGAAACCATCAAAGGCGGTGACTATCGTGCCCGGGAAGCCAATGTATATCGTTTGGCAGAAGTAAGCAACTCCATTATCGACCAATGCGTAGCTCAAGGTGTTCCTTTTGCCCGTGAATACGGCGGATTACTGGCCAACCGTTCTTTCGGTGGAGCTTTGGTAAGCCGTACGTTCTATGCCCGTGGCCAAACCGGACAGCAATTGTTGCTGGGATGTTACGGAGCCATGAACCGTCAGATTCAGGCCGGTAAAGTAAAAATGTACAACCGCCACGAAGTGCTGGATATCGTGATCGTCGACGGTAAAGCACGCGGAGTAATCGCCCGGGATCTCGTTACCGGAAAAATCGAGCGTTTCGGAGCCCATGCCGTAGTGTTGGCTACCGGAGGTTATGGCAATGTATTCTTCCTGTCTACCAATGCGATGGGATGTAACGGTAGTGCAGCCTGGCAAGCTTACAAACGTGGTGCTATGTTCGGGAACCCCTGCTTCGTGCAAATTCACCCGACTTGTATTCCTGTACACGGAGACCAGCAGAGTAAGCTGACCCTGATGTCCGAATCGTTACGTAACGACGGCCGGGTATGGGTACCGAAAAAAATCGAAGATGCTAAAAAATTACAGGCAGGCACTTTAAATCCGAACGATATACCCGATGAAGACCGGGATTTCTATCTGGAACGCCGTTATCCGGCATTCGGGAATCTGGTACCCCGTGACGTCGCTTCACGTGCTGCTAAAGAAAGATGCGATGCCGGATTCGGAGTCAACAATACAGGTAAAGCCGTATTCCTGGACTTTAAATATGCTATCGCACAATTAGGCCGGGATACTATTGAAAAACGATATGGTAACCTGTTCCAGATGTACGAAAAAATCACCGCTGTGGATCCTTACAACAATCCGATGATGATCTATCCGGCTATCCACTATTCTATGGGCGGACTTTGGGTAGATTACAACTTGATGACTACGATTCCCGGATTGTACGCTATCGGCGAATGTAACTTCTCTGATCACGGGGCAAACCGTTTAGGGGCCTCTGCCTTGATGCAGGGATTGGCTGACGGTTATTTCATTCTGCCGTATACCATCGGCGACTATCTGGCCAAAGAAATCCAGACTCCGAAAATCAATACCAATACCAAGGAATTCGACGAAGCTGAAAAACATGTCACCGACCGTCTGCGTCGTTTGTATGACATCAAAGGAACGAAATCTCCGGATCATTTCCATAAAGAACTGGGACACATCATGTGGGAATACATCGGTATGGCCCGTGAAGCTGCCGGTTTGAAGAAAGCCATCGAACTGATCGCCGAATTGAAAAAAGATTTCTATAAAAATCTGCGCATAACCGGTGAATTTACAGCGATGAACAACGAATTGGAAAAAGCAGCCCGTGTCGCCGACTTTATAGAACTCGCCGACCTGATGGCTCACGATGCTCTCGATCGGAATGAATCTTGCGGCGGACACTTACGGGTAGAATCGATGACCGCAGAAGGTGAAGCCAAACGGGATGACGAACATTTTAAATATGTTTCTGTATGGGAATACAAAGGTGAAGATAAAGCACCGGAACTCCATAAAGAAGAATTAGTGTTCGAAAACATCCAACTTACTCAACGTTCTTATAAATAAATAATTTACGATTTGTGATTTACGGTTCAGGCTTATACCCCGATCGTAAATCCGAAATCAAAAATAATATTGGTTATGGCAGATAAAATATTAAAAGAACTGACTCTGAAGATCTGGCGGCAAAAAGACGCTAAATCAAAAGGCGAGTTTAAAACATATAAAGTTCACAATATTTCTACCGGCACTTCATTTCTGGAAATGCTCGATATTCTCAACGAACAGCTGGTAGAACAAAACGAAGAACCGGTAGCATTCGATCATGACTGTCGTGAAGGTATTTGCGGTACTTGTAGTCTGTTCGTCGACGGCCGTGCTCACGGACCGGACGATGATGTGACTACCTGTCAATTGCACATGCGCCGTTTCGAAGACGGAGCCACGATAACGATCGAACCCTGGCGTTGCGGTGCTTTCCCGGTAATCAAAGACCTGATCGTCGACCGGAAAGCTTATGACAAGATTCTGCAAGCCGGAGGTTATGTTTCTGTCAGCACCGGTGGAGTTCCTGATGCCAATGCAATTCCAATTGCAAACGACAAAGCGGAAGAAGCGATGGACGCAGCAGCCTGTATCGGATGCGGTGCCTGTGCGGCTACCTGTAAAAACTCTTCAGCTATGCTGTTCGTGGCAGCAAAAGTTTCTCAGTTAGCTTTATTGCCACAGGGAAAAATTGAAGCTGCCCGCCGGGCTAAAGCCATGGTGGCTAAAATGGACGAACTCGGATTCGGAAACTGTACCAACACCGGCGCTTGTGAAATGGAATGTCCGAAAAGTATTTCCATCGCTCATATAGCACGCCTGAACCGCGAATTCCTGAAAGCAAAACTGAAAGACTAATATACATTGTCTTTATTTGGAAAAAATGCTATCTTTCGGGGTAGCATTTTTTTATCGGTAAACCCAAAGCCTGATATGCAACTCTTCTATCGTGAAAAAGGTATCAATACGCATCCGCCCCTCATCATCCTTCACGGCCTATGGGGAGCTTCGGACAATTGGCTGCCCGTAGCCGATCTATTGAGCCACCGGTTCCATGTCATCCTGCCCGACCTGAGAAATCACGGCTGTTCTCCGCATTCTTCATTATTCGATTACACCATTTTGAGCCAGGATACGGAGGAATTGATCGGGCGACTGAATTTACCCCAAAGGCCTTTTCTGGCGGGACATTCCCTAGGAGGCAAGACATTGATGCATTTAGTATTGAAACGTCCGGAAATCGTCGAAAAAGCGGCAATCATAGATATCTGCCCGCAAGCCTATACTTTAGACAGGCAGACTATGCACCGAAGCCTGTCGGAATATATCCTGACTACCCCGCTTCAAAATTTCCACCGACGTCAGGAAATACATCGAGCGGTCCGGGAATATTTTTCTACAGAAGAGGAAGTTCAGATTTTGCTAAAAAATATCCGAAAAACTCCTCAGGGATACGAATGGAAGGTTAATGCGAAAGCGATCCGGGAAAATCTATCTTCTCTGTTGGATTGGAATATACCCGATATCCGGTCTCCTTATCAGGCTGAAATTCTATTTATAAAAGCCGAACATTCGGACTATTTACCGGAAAAAATAACCGAAGCCACCCGATATTATTTCCCGAAGGCCCGGCAAAAGACAATTCCGGAAGCAACTCACCGGATACACGTAGACCAGCCTCTTCGGCTGGCCCACACTCTATCCGATTATTTCCTCGCTCCCTGATGTTTCACCTGCGCTTTTATTCCCAAAGGAATCCTCTGGAAAAATAGGTGACAGCTTGCAAATTAGCAGAGCTATATTCATCATTGATCACATCCACGCCGGGTTCGAACATCAAGGCAGTCAACCGCACCTGATAACTCTCGCCTTTGATCAGTTCGCCGATCCGGTTTACCTCGCCGGAAGTAGTCGTATTGATCGTCATTCCGGTACTCGTAGCCGGTTGAATCCGGCTGACAAAATAAGGTTGTGTCAAATCCATTTTCTTTGAGAAGATTTCCACCCGATAATAAATATCGGGGTTCTGGTATGAATTCCAGGAAACCTTCAAAGCCCCGGTTCCCAGTTCGGTAATCGCCTCCAATCCACTTTCACTCAAAGTACGCTGAGGCAGATTCTGACTATAGATGGTATCCTGTAACTTCAGTTGTGTATTTTTTCCTATCCGCAAATAGAAACGCACTTCCCGTTTCTCTCCGCCGAAATCGACATAATCACCGCTCTGGGGTTGTCTCTCACTCCAAAAATACCCGTGATTTTCCACCGGGATAGATTTCCCGTCGGCAGGAATCAAAGCCACCTCTTTCACATTTTTATTTCCCCGCACATCGACTCCGATATACGTTTTAAACTGATTCCCGTCCGTATATTCGTTTACTAAAAAAGCGTCGGCAGTTAGTTCGCCCAGATACCCGGGATCAGTCGTATATTTCCGTTCTCCTTGCGCATTCACAATAGTCTGAATATAATCCGGTCCACTCCGCTGCACATTCCAAACTATAGAGTCCCCATCGTCCAGATCCATCGTAATCTGATTATCTCCACCTGTCCAGGTACCGATAGCATGTACCCTCCGTCCGCCGAATTCCATCATCTTTAAAACACCTCCCTTTTCAAAGCGGATCACTTCCAATAAATCGGACTGTCCCATCCCGTATTTATCCCCCAACCAGGCATTGTAATACCAATACTTTCCTGTCAATTCGGACATATTCATGATCGTATCGTCTTTTCCATCATCATCGCTACAAGCATACAATACACAAGCCCATCCGACTCCTAACAGTAATTTTCCCCATTTCATCATCTTCTTTGTTTTTAAACTAAAATAATCTTCAAATTTCAATTTCCCGTTTTAATAAATTATACCTTTGCAAGGTACAATTTTTATGCCGGAAATAATATATCAATCTATAAAATTAGTCTTATGTTATATCCTTTAAAATTTAAACCGATCCTCAAACAAACGATCTGGGGCGGAGACAAACTAGCTTACAAAAGTAACGACCCGAAAGTAAAAGAATCTATCGGCGAAAGCTGGGAAATTTCAGGAGTACAAGATAATATCTCGGTCGTATCCGAAGGGGCACTCGAAGGGAATTCCCTGCAAGAACTGACTGAAATCTATATGGGAGATCTGGTAGGAGATAAAATCTATGAAAAATTCGGTATTGAATTTCCTTTGTTAATCAAATACATCGATGCCCGGGACAATCTTTCCATCCAGGTACACCCGGACGACGCAACCGCAAAAGCCCGTCATAACGCCTATGGAAAAACAGAAATGTGGTACCTGGTAGGTGCTGACCGGGATGCCGAACTGATTATGGGTTTCAATAAAGATACCGACAAATCGGAATACCTTACTGCCCTGCACAATCATACACTGCCTGTTCTGCTGAACACCGAGAAAGTCGAAAAAGGAGACTGTTTTTTCATTCCGGCAGGTACGGTACACGCTATCTGCAAAGGCTGTTATATCGCAGAGATACAACAAACATCGGATATCACCTACCGGATTTACGATTATGACCGGCGGGATAAGAACGGTAATCCACGAGAACTGCATACCGAATTAGCTACCGATGTGATCAATTTCTGTGAACAAAAACAGCACAGCATCCATTATCATCAGCACGAAAATCATACCGAAGAACTGGTCAGCTGTAATTATTTTACGACAAATTATCTGAAATTCGACAAAGAAGTAGAAAAAGATTATATCGAGCTGGACTCTTTCGTTATTTATATGTGTCTGGAAGGTAATTTTACCCTGGTCTACGATGTCGATAAAACCGTGAAAGTAAATAAAGGAGAAACCATATTAGTCCCTGCAATCCTAAAAAACCTGTTTTTAATACCGGAAACAGAAGCTGAAATACTGGAAATTTATATCAGGTAAAATATAGGTTAGAAGGCAAAAAGCTATAGGCAAAAAAAGAATTTCTCTTAAGTGCCTATAGCTTTTTGCTTTTAGCTTTTTAATTCATTTCCATATGTTCCTGATCGGTCAATTTTTCGCAATAATGACATTTCAGGACGATCGGTGAATCCTTGACTACGGTAAACTTCGTTCTTACCTTTTCGTGATTGGTAATACATTTGGGATTCATACATTTGACAATTCCTTCAACCTTTTCCGGTACATTAACTGTCTTTTTCTCCACGACATCATAATCCCGGATGATATTGATTTTTGCAGAAGGAGCAACCAAAGCTAATTTGTTTACTTCATCATCTTCCAGAAATTTATCCCAGATTTTGATGATTGCTTTCTTTCCCAATTTACTACTCTTCAAATTAGCGCCGAAGGTCATTGCATTATCCATACCAGTGATTCCCAATACGTTGATCACATCGAATAATTTATCTGCCGGAATATGGTCGATCACTGTTCCGTTTTCTATAGCGCTTACTTGTAATTCTTTCTTTGCCATAATAAATCCTATTTATAATTTCAACATTTTGGTTTCCGATTTACGATTTTATCCTAAACCGTAAATTGCAAATCCTCCATTATTTCAATCCCAAAGCCTTGGAAATAATAGCCTGCCGTGCAAACACACCGTTACGGGCTTGTTCGAAGTAATAAGCTTTCGGATTTTCATCCACATCGACATCGATCTCATTTACACGAGGCAGCGGATGCAGGATACGCATATTCTCTTTTGCATTAGCCAACATAGCATTTCTCAGGATATACACATTTTTTACTTTTTCGTACTCCAATGGATCGGCGAATCGTTCCCGTTGTACACGGGTCATATACAGAATATCGGCTTTACCGATCACTTCGTCCAGTTCGGTATGTTCATAATAAGGGATATTCAATGCTTTTAAATGCAGTTTATAAGCTTCCGGCATCTGCAAGGATTCAGGAGCGACAAAATGGAACGTCGGATGGAAATGACTCATAGCTTGTAATAAAGAATGTACCGTCCGTCCGTATTTCAAATCCCCGACCATACAAATATCCAAATTTTCCAAAGTCCCCTGAGTTTTGTAAATAGAATAAAGATCGAGCATTGTCTGCGAAGGATGTTGGTTTGCTCCGTCTCCGGCATTTACCACAGGATGAACCGCAACTTCACTGGCATATCTAGCAGCCCCTTCTACCGGATGCCGCATCACGATCAAGTCAGCATAATTATCTACCATCTTGATCGTATCCTTCAGAGTCTCTCCCTTGGTGACACTCGAAGAAGAAGCATCTGTAAAACCGATAATACGCCCCCCCAAACGGTTGATCGCAGTCTCGAAACTCAACCGGGTACGGGTAGAAGGTTCAAAAAATAAGGAAGCCACTACTTTACCTTCCAATAAACGCTGATTCGGATTGGCTTCGAATTCAGAAGCCAGTTTCAGTACTTCCAGAATCTCTTCTTTGCTGTAATCTTCGATGGATACTAAGCTGTGTGTGTTCATATCGCTATATTTAATGTTTGTTGACTAACAGACAAAAAAAAACCAACAAGTCTAACGACAATGTTGGTTTAATAAATCTTTATCAATAAATCGGCGATTCTGTCTGAAATGCTCGACAGTATGTTTAAAAATTCCGATATACAGATGTTCTGATTTCATATCAGAGCTCAAAAGTATATAAAAATTTTATATCCGTAAAATTTTTATCGCTCAAAAATGAAAAATTCCGAAAAATAGCCGTAACCCTCACCCCAACTGTACGATCCGATCGACAATATCGTGAGCGACTTCCTTTTTACTTTTCAGTTCATATTGCCATTGCACCTCATTCCGGTCGATGATAGTCACCTTGTTGGTATCATAACCGAAGCAGGCATTGCTATCTTTCAAACTATTCAAAACGATCAGGTCGAGATTCTTTTTGTGCAGTTTCCGCAGGGCATTTCCTGTTTCATCGTCCGTTTCGAGGGCAAACCCCACCAATACCTGTCCCTTTTGTTTCCGGCGCCCCAATTCGGCCGCAATATCACAGGTCGGCTTCAATTTCAACACCAGCTCTTCTTCCCCTCTTTTTAACTTCAGGCCTGCCTTCCGGTCGGGAGTAAAATCGGCCACAGCCGCACAGGAAACGATAATATGACTGTCTTCCGCATAGTTCATCACCTGTTCGAACATCTCCGCAGCCGATTCTACATTTATCCGCCGAATCGCCGGATGTTCGGTTTGCCGGGAAACAGGTCCGGCGACCAAAACCACTTCAGCTCCCCGGGCAGCGAACTCCTCAGCCAAGGCAAACCCCATCTTACCCGAAGAGTAATTCCCGATAAAACGGACCGGATCGATCTTTTCATAAGTAGGCCCTGCCGTCAACAATACCTTTTTACCCAGCAGATCACCCTGTCGTTCAAAATAACGATGGATAGAAGCGACGATCTCTTCCGGTTCAGCCATTCTTCCCTTGCCCACCAAACCGCTTGCCAGTTCACCGGCAGCAGGCTCGATCACCCGAACCCCGTAACTTTGAAGAATGTGCAGGTTCTGTCGGGTAGCAGGATGACGATACATATCCAGGTCCATCGCCGGAGCAACCATTACCGGACATTTGGCCGACAAATAGGTCGTCAGCAACAAATTATCGGCTATACCGTGGGCCATCTTTCCCAAGGTATTCGCTGTCGCCGGAGCAATCAGGTATAAATCGGCCCAAAGCCCCATATCCACATGAGAATGCCAATCTCCGTTTTCCGGATTATAAAACTCTACCATCACCGGATGTTTGGACAATGTAGCCAAAGTCAATGGAGTAATAAATTGTTTGGCCAATTCCGTCATCACCACCTTTACTTCTGCCCCTTCTTTCACTAACAGACGCACCAGAGAAGCCGCTTTATATGCTGCTATACTACCGGTTATCCCAACGATAATATGCTTTCCTTTCAACATCGTGAAAAAACAATTATTTCTAGATTTATGAATTACGAGTTTTCTTATTAACTAAAAATGTACCAATGTATCCTCCTTATTATCGGTACATTGGTACATTTACAAAACTGTACATTAAAATCACTGTTTAGAGCGATTTTTTCTCTTCTGTTTTTTTCTCCGTTGCCGGATTTCTGAAATAGATCTGCCCATCTTCGAATTCCTGGGTAGCAATAAGCACCGGTTTTGGGATCCGCTCATAAAATTTGGAGATTTCAATCTGTTCCCGATTTTCAAAAATCTCTTCCAGATTATCGGTATAAGAAGCAAACTCCTGCAACTTACGACTCAGTTCCTCCTTCATCTCGACGGCAATCTGATTAGATCTTTTGGCAATAATGGCCACAGCCTCATAAATATTATTATCGGCTTTTGCAGCCAATACGGCAGGGTTCCGTGTAATGGTGTTATTAGGTGCTTTTACCTTTTTAAAATCTACCATAATTGATTTATGTATTAATATTTATCTAATTAATCTTCGAACTTATAATTTTCCAAATAGGCCTCGATATCCTCATACATCTTCTTTACGTCGGCAGCATATCTGCTGTTCGGATATTCATCGGCAAAGTAATAATACTCTTCCCGGGCATTGTTATATCGTTCCACTTTCTTATCTTCGACACTATTCACCGCCATCTGATATTTCGATACGAACAACATATACATAATCTCTTCCCGGTATTTGGAGCCCGGATAATCCTTCAGACAATTCTGCAAACTGATAACAGCCGCTTTGTAATGTTCACGCAGGTAATAGTTTTTCGCACTCAAATAAGCTTTGTAAGAAAGCTTATCCCGCATTTCATCCATATAGGTATTTACCTTATCTTTTCGCATACTATACGGATAACGACTCAGATAAAGCTGGAATTCCCGGATAGCTTTTTCGGTAACCTGCTGATCCAAACGTGGTTTCGGGGAAGCTTTATAATCGCAAAATCCCATCATATAAAGACATTCTTCAGCAAATGAACTTTCCGGATAAGTCTGGATGAACTGCTTGAATAAATCGGAGGCAATCTGATAATCTTTCATATTATAACTACAAAAAGCCCGGTAATAAGCAATATTCTGAGCTTTTGCCTGCCCGACAAATACAGAACGGACACCATCCAACAAATTCATTGCTCTCTGATAATCGCCCTTGTTATAATACTCGATCGCTTTTTTATAGACCAGGTTGTAATCATTGCTTTTCAGCAGGCTTTGATACTCCCCGCAAGACGTCATAAGCACAATTACCAGTAAAAATCCCCAAAATTTCTTCATAAACGGAACGCTTTTTTTGCATCATGCAAAGATAGAGGAAAAAACAAAAAGTAAAAAGTAAAAGGTAAAAACTTTTCTGAGCTTCATTACTTTCAAGTATTTTTAATATTTACTCTCCACTTTTCACTAACCCTTCATACGCATTCTTCTTCCTACTCTAAGTAATTATACGTATTATGGTACATCTTTTACCTTTTACCTTTTACCTTTTACCTTTATTTATTACTTTTGCCAAGTTAAAATACAGTATTCTACAAATTTTCAAAATATTATCGACGTGGACATTTTTGAAAGAGTAAAAAAACAAAGAGGTAATATCGGCCAGTATGCCAAAGAAGCACACGGCTATTTCGCATTTCCGAAATTGGAAGGAGAAATCGGTCCCCGGATGATGTTCCGCGGGAAAGAAGTGTTAAATTGGAGTTTGAACAACTACATCGGTCTGGCAAACGATCCGGAAGTCCGGAAAGTCGATGCAGAGGCAGCCGCTCAATGGGGGCTGGCTTACCCGATGGGAGCCCGTATGATGAGCGGTCAGACTTCCCGTCATGAATACCTGGAATCACAGTTAGCCGATTTCGTCGGTAAACCGGACGCATTCCTGTTAAATTTCGGCTATCAGGGCATGATTTCTATCATCGACTCACTGACTTCACGTTTCGACTGTATCGTTTATGACGCGGAGTCCCATGCTTGTATCATGGACGGTTTGCGTCTGTCGCCGGCCAAACGTTATGTATACGTACACAACGATATGAGCAGCCTGCGCAAACAGCTCGAACATGCCACGAAATATGTAGCGACTACCGGTGGAGGTATTCTGGTAGTTACAGAAGGCGTATTCGGAATGGCAGGAGATTTAGGTAAATTAGATGAAATCACTGCTTTAAAATCTGAATTCAATTTCCGCTTGCTGGTCGACGATGCCCATGGATTCGGAACAATGGGACCGACAGGTGCCGGTACAGGTGAACATTTCGGTGTTCAGGATAAAGTGGACCTTTATTTCGGTACTTTTGCCAAAGCTATGGCAGGTTTCGGCGCTTTCGTCGCCACAGATGAAGATGTATGTATGTCTTTACGTTATACCATGCGTTCACAAATGTTCGCAAAATCCCTGACTATGCCGATGGTCGAAGGAGCGATCAAACGTCTCGAGATGCTGAAAAGCCAACCGGAAAGACGCGAAAAGTTGTGGACCATCGCTCATGCTTTACAAAACGGTCTTAAAGCAGACGGTATGAATATCGGTATCACCAACTCGATGGTTACTCCGGTATATCTTTCCGGTAGTGTTGCCGAAGGAATGCAAGTCGTATTCGACCTGCGTGAAAATTACAATATTTTCTGTTCGATCGTCGTATATCCGGTTATTCCGAAAGGACAATTGTTGCTCCGCCTGATTCCGACTTCTATGCATACACTCGAAGATGTAAAATATACCATCAAGGCATTCAAGAATGTGGCAGAAAAACTGGCTAAGGGAGAATACAACAAAGAACTTCTGATCGACGCTAGTAAGCTCTAAAAAAATCAGGGATTAAAGATTCGGATCTATTTCCTCTGTTCTTTAATCCCTGTTTTTTACACCTTGATCATTTCACCCCCAGGTAAAGCCGGGTTTATTCTCATTTTTTATATTTCAAAACCTCAGGCATCAATGCTTTTATCTGCTCTATACGATGGGCATCCGAAGGGTGTGTAGACATAAACTCCGGTGGTTTTTGTCCCGATCCTGCAGAAGCCATCCGGGTCCAGAAAGGAATCGCCTCTTCCGGATTATATCCGGCAATCGTCATAAAAATCAATCCCAAACGATCGGCTTCCAACTCATGCTTCCGCGAAAAAGGCAAGATCACACCGTAATTAGCCCCTAAACCGATAGCAGTCCCCAAGAGTGCCTGAGTCGGCTCCGATTTTTCTTTTAAAGCGTATGCAGCAGCAGTACTTCCAGCCTGTATCAACATCTGCTGACTCATCCGTTCGTTTCCATGCCGGGCAATCGCATGAGCAATCTCATGTCCCATCACAACAGCCAAACCATCATCATTTTCACAAACCGGCAAAATTCCTTCATACACGACCACCTTCCCTCCGGGCATACACCAGGCATTCATTTCAGGACTCTGTACCAGATTGAATTCCCACTGGTACCCTTCGATCTGCTTTTCCAATCCCTGAGATTTCAAGTAAGCTTCTACAGCGGCAGCAATCCGCGTCCCCACTTCCTTCACGCGACGGGTATCGTCTGTACGGGTAGATAACTTATTTTCTTTTAAAAAATCTCCATACGAAGTAAGACTCATCTGCATCATTTCACTTTCGGGCAGGAGTATCACTTGCTTCCGCCCGGTCAAAGGCACTGAAGCACACTGTACGAACAAGGTCAAAATCCCGACAATAACAGTTAATCTAAAGACTCTCATCGTTTCATCTTTTTTTTAATTCTCCAGGGTATATTGAGTTTAACGTTACATAAAAAAACAGGTTACAGGTTTAAAAACACATCCTCAAACCCATAACCTGTCCTATGCCATCCCTTTCGGGGAAATATATCTAAATAATCAACATCGCATCTCCGTATGTACCGAACCGATATTTCTCTTTTACGGCCAGATCATAAGCTTTCATCACCAGATCATAACCACCGAAAGCAGCCACCATCATCAAAAGAGTCGAATAAGGTAAATGGAAATTAGAAATAAAAGCATCCGGCACACTAAAATCATAGGGAGGGAAAATAAATTTATTTGTCCATCCATCATATTCGGTCAAACGGCCTTTGGTCGTTACACAACTTTCCAACGTCCGTACAACGGTCGTGCCTACTGCACAAATCTTATGGCGTTCGTCTTTCGCATCATTGACAATTTTCACGGTATCCCCCCCCACAATAATCTGTTCCGAATCCATTTTATGTTTTGTCAGATCTTCTACATCCACTTCCCGAAAATTCCCTAAGCCAACGTGCAAGGTGATATAAGCAAAATCGATTCCTTTGATTTCCATGCGCTTCATCAGCTCACGACTAAAATGCAAACCGGCTGTCGGGGCAGCAACAGCTCCTTCATAGCGGGCAAAGATCGTCTGATAACGTTCTTCGTCTTCCGGCTCCACTTTACGTGTAATCGTACGCGGCAGCGGAGTCTCGCCCAGGCCATACAGCAACTTCTTAAACTCATCGTATTCTCCGTCGAACAAGAAACGCAACGTCCGTCCACGAGAGGTGGTATTGTCGATGACTTCGGCAACCAAACTATCGTCTTCCCCGAAATACAATTTATTACCGATTCTGATCTTTCGTGCCGGATCCACCAAAACGTCCCAAATCCGCAGATCCCGATTCAATTCCCTCAACAAAAAGACTTCGATTTCAGCACCGGTTTTTTCCTTATTCCCATATAAACGGGCCGGAAAAACCTTGGTGTCGTTGAAAACGAATACATCCTTCTCATCAAAATAATCGATAACATCCTTAAATACCTTATGTTCGATCGTTCCTGTCTTCCGGTCGACTACCATCAAACGACATTCGTCCCGATTAGCAGAAGGGTGTTGAGCGATTAATTCCGGCGGTAATTTATATCTGAATTTTGATAATTTCATCTCTGCACTATTTAAATTAAACTCTTATCAAGTCATTTTAACATCCTGGTTTATACCAACAAAACATTGGAATATCTCCTTCTGTCTTTATGGAAATACCCCTGGCCTAATAAACGGCGCAAGTTACAACTTTGTTTGTAAAAACGCAACCAAATCCTCCATTTTATTTGCATCTTCCACCTGAAAACTTCCGATCTTTGTGCGGCGTAAACCTGCCAAGTAAGCCCCACTCTCACAGGCCTGACCGATATCGTTGGCCAAAGACCGGATATAAGTCCCTTTACTACAATTGATTCTTAACGTTAAATCAGGAAGATTAAAATCGATGACCTCCAATTCATTCACCACCACTTGACGTGCAGGCATCTCGATCTCATTCCCTTTGCGCGCCTTTTTATAAGCCCGGTCACCATCTACCCGGATAGCAGAATACGCCGGAGGGACCTGAGTAATGACTCCCCGAAACCGCTCCAGTACCCGATCTAAATAAGGGCGATCGATATGCCGATAAGGGAAATCCCCTTCCGGCAAAGTCTCTAAATCGAAAGACGGAGTCACAGCCCCGTAACATAGCGTCGCCACATATTCTTTTTCCTGAGCCATATAATCTTCAATCCGTTTCGTCCACTTTCCGGTACAAACAATCACCAAACCCGTCGCTAAAGGATCCAGAGTTCCGGCATGTCCCACTTTGATCTTCCCACAAGCAGACTTCAAACACCAACGAATTTTATTCACGACATCGAAAGAAGTCCATTTCAGAGGTTTATCTACCAGAATCAGAGCACCCGAATGAAAATCACCTTCTTCATTAAACAATATCTTACACACAATTTTTATATTTTCGAACCAAACCGAACAAGCGTAAAAATCATTCTATCACAAGCCCGTTTTCACTGCTCTCAATGAACAAACAAAATGATAATGCCTACTACAAAACAATATACGGCAAACCAGATCAACTTTCCTTTCTTCACCAGATTCAACATCCAGCTACAAGCTATATATCCGGAAATAAAAGCAGCCAGGAAACCGACAACCAGCGCCAACATCGAAATACCGCTCTCTGCAGGTGCAAAACCACCTTTCATCATGTCCAGAAAAGCCTCTCCCAAGATAGGTACCAACACCATCAAAAAAGAAAATCTCGCTACATTTTCTTTATTATTCCCCAGCAGAATCCCCGTAGCGATGGTGGAACCGGAACGGGACAAACCAGGCAATACGGCACAAGCCTGAGCCACTCCGATGATAAAAGCATCCCGAAAAGATATATCCGTCTTTAAACGGGGACGAGCGTAGTAAGCAAAGGCCAACAAACAGGCAGTAATTAAAAGAGCAACTCCCACGACCAATAATCCGGAACCGAAGAGAGCTTCCACATAATCTTTAAAGAAAACACCTACAATAGCCACAGGAATCATAGATAATGCGATTTTGGCAATATAAATGGTTTCCGGATTCCAGGAAAACCGAAAAAGACCTTTCAAAAGATCCCAAATCTCATTCCGCAACACCACAATCGTACTACAAACGGTCGCCGCATGAACGGCCACTGCAAAAGTCAGATTTTCTTCTCCCTGTATGCCGAAAAGCGTACTGAAAATCTGAAGATGCCCGGAGCTACTAACGGGCAAAAATTCTGTCAATCCCTGAATCAATCCAAGGACCAATGCTTCTAACCAAGTCATCATTTCTTATCCAACAATTTTATACCTAATCTTTCGTCCCTTCTTCCATTTCCTTTTTAGGCTTCCGCATAATCGCCCAAAAAACAAATCCAAAACCGATCAACACCACAATCGGAGCCAGCGTGATCCGACGGAAACTAAAAATATCATAATTAAACTCAGCCGGATTATCGGAACCTCCCCCCATCATCAAAATAAATCCCAGAATGATGATCCCGAAACCGATCAAAATCATCTTATAACTACTCACAGGAATCGGGAAATCGATCTTTTTTCCGGAAGTAGTATTTTTCAAATTATTCTTCACCATATTTTTAGTTTTGTTTTAATTGTACAAATCGTTCATGTCTTTATTCAGATATCTGGCAACCGACATCCAGGAAGAAACCAAAGAAAGCAATATACCGCAAACCATAACAAAAGCAACCATGATAATGATCAATTCTTTATTCATCAGATTGACTACACTCCCCACTTCTTTTTGCAAAAAGAATATGGCAGCCAAAAGAATCAGATCAGCGATCATACTCCCAAAGAAACCGAACCAAACACTATTTTGAATAAAAGGCTTACAAATAAAGAAAGGTTTTGCCCCGACAAGCTGCATCGTTTTAATCAGAAAACGCTGCGAATATACGGACAAATGGATGGTATTCCGGATCAAGGTAAAAGAAATCAGCATCAGTGCAGCCCCTGCTATCAACAGGATCAGACTGATACGCCGAACATTTTCATTGATCATATGCACCAAAGACTTCTGATAAGACACCTCCTGCACCAATTCGTTTTTTAATAAGCTCTTCTCGATAACAGTCAAGGAATCGTTATTGGCGTAAACGGGATTCAGCTTGATTTCTACCGAAGGCAAAAGCGGGTTATACCCCAATACGCCCTCGAAATCTTCCCCCAACTCCTCTTTAAATTCACGGGCAGCCTCCACTTTACTAATAAATACCGAAGACGAGACAAAAGGCTTTGTGTCCAGAATCTTTTGCATCTTTTTGATCTCGGCTTCATTTACATTATCCTTGACAATAATAGAAAAACCGATATTTTGTTTTACATGATCAGAAACCAATTTTGCATTCAGCAAAATGAACACTAAAATACCAACGACAACCAAAACCAGTGATATACTGAGTGTTGACACAAAATAGGAGCCTGCAATTCTCTTTTTTCTCTGACCAGTCATCTATCATTTGCATTTAAAAACACGACAAATATAGCAATTATATCCAATTATTTTTTACAAAATGTTTGTACAAACTAAAAAACGCCTTATATTTGCACTCGCAAAACAAAAAAAGTTCTTTAAACAGATGCGAAAATAGCTCAGTTGGTAGAGCACGACCTTGCCAAGGTCGGGGTCGCGGGTTCGAGTCCCGTTTTTCGCTCTCTCGCAAGAGGATGCTCGAGTGGTGGAATCGGTAGACACGCAGGACTTAAAATCCTGTGGCCATTGCGGCCGTGCGGGTTCAATTCCCGCCTCGAGTACAATTTGAAAATCAAGGTGTTAGATTAGATTCTAACACCTTTTTTGTTGTTCTTACTCTACCTGATTAGGTAACAAAAAGCACACTTTTGTGCCCAAAAGAGGGGTATTCCAGTAGAAATCCAGTAGAAATTTTTCAAGGTTTTTGAAACAATTCATAAAAAATGACGTTCAAAATTAGGTCTAAAGGCTATTTTTAGCCCATTTAATAGTTAAAAAATTATAAACATTATGGAATTAAGTGTAGTGCTAAGAGACGTTTCAGGAAAAACAGGGAAAGGGAATATTAAAATTAAGATTAAGAAAAAAGGGGAAGATCCCACCTTTATTCCAACTACCTATTATATCGAACCCACTTTTTTTGACCCTGATAATGGGATAATAAAGAAGGAATTCCAAGAAGCAGCAAAATGGAATTCAGATCTATTTGCTCAAAAAAGCAGATATGAGACTTATTATAAAGAACTCGGTGATTCGGTAAAAAATGCATCCGTCAAAACCTTAAAGCAGTTATTTGTCACCTACGACAATATCAATTCTAAATCCCAAGAACCTCTAAAATCTGTATCTGATTTCATTGGGGTTATCTCAAAGCAAATAGAAGACCTTAAAAATGAAGAAGCACCCGAAGAATTAAAAAGAAGCGGATATGCTTCTACCTTTGAAGGAACAAAAAACCTTATGATTGAATTTTTCAAATCCGAAATTATTCATTTCCAAAGTATAGACAGGAACGCTCTTATCCAGTTAAAGGCGTATTTCTTAAAGTACAAAGGCAAGGAAGTAACCTTTAATAAGCATCTCCGGAATATAAAGAGAATCTTTAATATTGCAATTGGAGACGGTTTGATAAGTGCCGACTTATACCCTTTCCGAAATTTCAAAATACCTTCGGATTACGACACGGAAATAAGGTGTATTGAAGCAGGTGTATTGAAACAGATTTACGATACAACGGGAATAGGGAGAGATTTTCTATTCTTGTCGTTCTTTCTGTGCGGTATGAACATGAAAGATATATTTTATATGCCATATTTTGAGAGGGGAATAGATGTAAAAAGACTAAAGACATTCAGAAAAGCCGGTAATAAAGTAAAGCTAAAACTTACACTTCAACCGGAAATAATAGAGATTATTAATCGATATGCGGATTCATCAAAAACAAGATTGATAAAAACGTTATATACGGACCGTGCAACGCTTTTACGCATAGTAAACGAAAGCATCAGAGAATCAATAGACAAAATAAATAACAAGCGCGATTCGAAGGATAAAATACAATACTTTACCTTTGCCTATGCCCGCCATTCGTGGGCCACAATTGCAGGTAAACTCAGAATACCAGACGAAACAATAGACAAAGCACAAATGCGGTCGTCGCAAAAAGTTATTGAGAAATACCGTGAATATGACTACACACAAGTAGACGAAGCAAATAGAAAAGTAATAGACTATGTATTGTATGAAAAGACCGGGGAATAGTCCCGGTCTTTTTAATTAATTATCTATAAAATTATATTCTAGCCTTTTGAGTGGTTTTGTGTTCTATCACATCGACAAAACCGAACCCCATCGCATTCCCTTGCCCAAATCCGCATTTATAACCTATTTCGATCAGGTCCGGATCACCTTCGACTTTAAATGTATAGAGAAATCCTTTAATTTTAGTCTCTGAATCCTTCCCTTCTTTTATAGTAATCAGTTTTTGTCTAATTCCAGACACAATCGTTACAGAGGTCTGAATAAAATCGTGGCGGTCAGACTTATAAAATACGTTATATTTAGAAGCTAAATTTTTGTGTATTGCAGCAGAGTAAATATCTTTATGTTCTATCGGATTTAAATGCAGACTATCCGACTGAACGTAAATAGGAGATTTGGCCTTTAGTATTACGCCTGATTTAATATCATCTTCTCTTAATACCTGTATTTCTTTTACTTTAAGATATTTACCAACATAAAATCCGGGGTTTTCAGATAATCCCCCGATAAAATCACATCCAATTTCATCTATATATGTAGAGAAAATAAATGAAATATAATCCGACAAAATATACATTCTCCTTCCTTCCAGCCTGAACTTCGGAATATACAGATTAGAAAATGTAAAAAATTTATAACGCCGATTGTCTGTTTCAGAAAATGATAACCCGGAATTATGCCAAAATTCTGCCGATCCCGAATTCGATTTATCCATAACGCGATAAATCCAGGCTGCTAAGCTGTATTGATAATTAATATCAATAAAATCTCCGGGATCGGCATTTAGGATTACTTTTATTCTCATTCCCGGATTTTTTTTATGACTTCATCAGCTATTTCGCAGGTAGAAATAGCGTATTTAGACATAAAATCAAACTCAGGCTTATCTTCTTCCCATACCTCTTTGAATTCATCCGGCCGCTTTATTACTATTCCGGATATTAATTTTGTCCTTGTCAGGATTTCAAAACAAATATCCGCCGCCTGATAAAACTCTTTCTGTTCAGGTGTTAATTCTTTCTGTTCTTCGGTTAGAGATGCACATGAAACATAATTCCCTAACAGGTCGACAATTTTTTCTTCAATTCCCATCGTTTTAAATTTTAAAAAAACAGAAGAACATTACTGTTGGCTCGATTTAAGACAATTAAGACAATCAGCCCTATATATATTTCAATTCCATTACAGTAATGTTCTTTTAAAAATCCCTTCTGCTGGTACAATTCAAGGCATAATAAAACAGCCACATACATATTTCAATTCCAATGCAGAAGGGATTACAAATATACATTATTATTTGAAATTGCAAGTAGTGTTGAAATAAAAATGTCCACTGTTATGGTTCAATTAAAATTTTCAAGAGGTTAAGTGTACCTCTTAAAAAACAAATTTCAATTCCGATTACAGTGGACACCACAAATATATAAAATCATGGAAGAAAATACACTAGTGAAGGTGAAATAAATTATTTTTTATTCAACACCTGTCAATTCGGCAATATCGTATTTTTAGGTGCTGAAAATATTTTGTAGAAAACCTAAAAAAGTTCCCAATTAAGTGCTGTATCCTTATAATTCAGAAACTTTTAGACAAGAATAAAGCCTTGCAATCGCAAGGCTTTATTTTATTATTTATTACATGGGCAGTCCGGATCATGAATCACCCCCATTTTGTAATAATTTGGGGAAAATACGATGTAATAATGCCCATCAAAATACTCTCGAGTGATGTTTTTTGAGCTTGTGGTTTGTTTACTGCATTCTTTTGTTTCAATATCTTGGTTAACAATATTACTCTCCCTGACTTGGGTATTTTGGTTACTTTCCATGTATATACGATACCCAATAAATGAGTATATTATTACAACAATTACTAAGAAAATTTTTAACTCTGTATTCATAACTTTATTTTTTTATGTCCTCAAAAACTTACGTCTATCCCTCAAAAACTTATATTCTTTTAATGGGACTAGGTAGAATTGAAACTTTTATAATATAGTAATAGTAGCTAAAAAGGGATCGTTGGGATATTGGGTCTTTAGGAATGTAAAACCATCCGACTCTACTTCACTTTTCCCAAATTCGTATTCGGGGAAAAGTGCATTCTCGTACGCTGCAAGAACTTTCTCAGCAAGTTCTTGCTCTACCTTTTCGTAGTTAACGCTATAACCATTAGCGTCATCGTCTAAAATTATCGACCTCCAGTTATTACCATCCCAGTAATTGTAGGCTAAGGCTTCTGTGTAAGCCTCGTTTTCATCACGCCAGTTTTCAACGAACTCTTTAACAGAGTTGTCTTCACTTTCAATAATATCTTCTACTGCATCCTCTTCTACCTCAAACCCTGCAACCCTTAAATCGCTCAGGAATTTTTCCCGTAGTTCGGTGCAGTAGTTGTTTTCCAGACAATAGTCCTCGGCATTTTCTTTGCCGATTTTTTGTCCAAATTTGTCATAGCATTCCGACAGGAGTGTCATTTCAAACTTATTTTCTTCGATAATATACATTCTATTATCTTCTTCATTTCTTCTCAGTACGATTAATCTTTTCATATCCTTTTATTTATTTGTTTTCAAAGTAGGTAGAATTGAAACTCTTTTTTTGTTATGCTTCTCAAAAACTTACGTCTATTCCTCAAAAACTTATATTCTTTTAATTGAACTAGGGTAGAATTAAAACTCTTTTTTATGCTCCTCAAAAACTTATATTTGCTCCTCAAAAACTTATGTCTATCCCTTTCAATTGTGTTCTTCGGATAAAACATAATATTTGTTCAAATACATCACAACGAGATATTATCTCGTTGATATTTTACTCATCTCCATAATTTTTTTTAAATTCATTATAAACCTGATTCAGATCAAACTGTTTAAGACAGTTTGCATCCTGTCCCTCATATTCACCGTAAACTCCAAATACAACCCCTTTGTAGAGCATAAAAGTAACATTAAAGTTATTTTCTCCATTACTTTCGAAATTTTCCACTTCGGTAGATTCTGCCATTTTTAATACGTCTCCATCCTTATCCTGTACAAACGGGCGTTTTTCAATACCCAAATCCTGATACATGTTTTCAGGAAACATAGTGTAGTTTTCCAAAATTTCAGCAACCTTATTACTAATTTCTATTTTTTCGTTGTTTACGAAAACTGCCTTACCTGTTTTGTAGTTATAAATTTTCATAGCCTTATTTTTATTTAAATCATGTGTTATTATTTCGATACAAATATAACATATATATTAATATCATACAAGAAAAAACAAAAATATTTTTCACTTATATGCTGAAAAATATGAAATTCTTTCCATATATACATTATTTATCTATCTTTGTCGATAATATTAAATATAACATATATGCTAAGAGTAAAAGAGATTGCAAAGGAGAAAGGAATAACCATGCAGGTGTTAGCCAAACGGATGGGAATAACACAGCCTGGTTTATCTATGCTGCTAAACCGGAATCTTACATTACAAAAGTTATGCGAAATAGCTAAGGCTTTAGATGTCCCGGTTTCTGAGTTATTTAAAGAGAAAGAAAGTAGTAGTGTCCGTATTACCTGTCCGCACTGCGGGAAATCTGTAACTTTAAAAGTAGAATAGCTGGGCTTAACCTCGCTATTCTACTTCGTCCCCCTCTTTTGTAAAGGTCTCCATTTGCTCCAGCTTTTCCCGGATGGCGATGTTTACGAATCTATTTTTATTACCTACATCCTTAAGTTTTTGCAATATATTTTCTTCTATGCGAAAACTTATCGGTAGCATCGTCTTCCCTTTCTTTCTCCCTGCCCCTGGTCTGGCTCCGCCACGTTGCTTCTTTTCTTCCATTACTTCTTTTTTTTACAATTTGTCGTAAGCATCGTTTGCTATAAAAACAGCGTCTTCAATACTTCCACCATTTTCGATAGTATCTTCGACTATTCTATCAACAAACTCGACGAAAGTTGCATAACCTTTGCCGACAGTCTTTTCTTCGTATTCTTCTTTCGTAAAATCGATGCCATCGATTACATCGTATTTAATACTTTTAGCCTCTCTATATTAGAATTCTTCTTCAAAACAGAAATTATTAAAAAAGTCTTTTTTAAAAGAATCGGTAGGTTCATCCGGCTTTTCGTCGCTTTCCCAAAATTCCTTTGTTACATCGTCGCTCCACGTTTCCCACGCTTCGTACAACATATCTGTGTATTTGTCGAAGATTTTGCATTGTTCTATATTCATACCAAAATTGTTTTCTCTTCTACAGATGTCCTTAATTTGTTCTAAAGTTTCCATATTTTTAAATTTTAAATTATTATTTATTCATTTTCTTCGATACAAAGATAAGACATTGTTTTGAATTATGCAATACTTTTTCAAAATATTTTCCATGAAATGCGTTATTTGGAATAAGTGTAAATAAAAACAACTATGTATTCGCAAGTTTTAAAGTTGTAATTTGCTTTGTTATTCTTACAAAGAAATTATCTGTTTATCGTTTTATTATATACATATTGTTTGTTTTATAAATAAAATCATATAATTTTGTTGTAAAATAAACAATATGTAAAAATGGCTGCACCAAAAGGAAATCAGTTTTGGAAATTAAGAAGTAAACATGGACGAGACAAATTATTTGCCACGCCCGATCTACTTTGGCAAGCAGCCTGTGAATATTTTGAATGGTGTGATAAACATCCCTGGTATAAGTCGGAAGCAATAAAAAATGGTAAGTCGGTCGGGAAGATTGTAAAAATACCCACAGAACGACCTTACTCGTTAATGGGTTTCTTGGTATATATCGGAACCTCGCCGTCGTATTGGTATGATTTTAAGGCTGCTAACCATATAGATTTTTCCTGTGTCATTTCTGAAATTGAAAAAATTATAGAAACGCAACAATTTGAAGGTGCTGCAGTAGGTGCTTTTAATGCTAACATAATTTCCCGCAAACTGGGCCTTATTGATAAGCAGAATATTAGCACGCCGGAAGGAGAAGCTATTAATATTCGTTCGACAATAGATACACACAGAATTATATTCGAAAACTACGACAACGAAAAGGAGGAATAATAATGGACCTTGTTTTCCGCTTTAATCGTATTTATGCACCTGTTTTTAATACAGACAAGAGGTATATAGATATTTGGGGCGGACGTGGCCGGGGTGGTTCACATTTCGGGACAGATTATTTTCTAAATCTTATAACGCAACCTAAATATTTCCGTGGCTATTTTGTCCGGCAGGTTTTATCCGACGTCCGGGATAGTCTTTTCCGGGATTTTAAGGACCGGATTGAAGAAAATAAAAGTATTAATATCGACGATTTTCAGATACGCGATAATGACATGCGTATAACTTACTTACCGACCGGCAATACAATTTTAGCAAAAGGAGTTAGTAAGGACGGAAGCAGAACAGCAAAAATGAAATCCTTGGCAGGTGCTACACATGTCTTAATAGAAGAATGCGACGAAATTGGCGAGTCAGACTTTGATCAGCTTGATTTGTCGTTGCGTACGGTTAAAGCGGATAAAGTACAAATTATAAGGGTATTTAATCCGCCTTCGAAGCGGCATTGGATCTGGAGGGATTATAATTTAATAGAAAGTGATATTGAAGGATTCTTCCGTGCTATCCCAAAGGCAACTTCCGATGTCCTTTCGGTATGGAGTACTTACAAAGACAATATATCTAATATTCAAAAGTCTACAATATCGAAATTCGAGTCTTTTTTAGAAAATAACCCTGATTACTATTATAACCAGGTTTGTGGATTAATAAGCGAAGGCTCTAAGGGTAGGATTTATTCCGGATGGCTCCCAATTCCGGATTCCGAATATAATAAATTGGATTTACCTAAAGTATATGGACTTGATTTTGGATACAGTAATGATCCTAATGCGTTTGTAGAGATAAAATACGACGGGCAATATCGGTATGTAAATGAACTACTTTACGAAACAGGATTGGATAATTTAGCTTTAGCACAGCGTCTGTATGCTTTAGGGATAAGAAAAAATAATCTGATTATTGCAGATACAGGGAACGGAGGAGATCTTAGGATCGCAGAAATCCGGCGCGGGTGGAAAGAATTTCCTGAATTGAAGTTTAATATAGTCCCAGCAATAAAAGGCCCTGGTTCAATAAAATTCGGTATAAACAAGATAAAATCAGCCAAAATTTACCTGACTGAGTCTAGTGCTAATGGATGGAACGAATATCAGGAATACAAATGGCTCCTTGATGCCGATAAGCTCCCTACCGATCAGCCTGTAGATAAATTTAACCACATCATGGATGCAATACGTTATACAGAATTAGCCAAGGGATCTTATTTTTAAATTCAACACATTGTTATTATTTAAACATTTTGCATCAAAAATATTGCTTAAAATATTTTTTATATATATTTTTGTTTGAAATTAAACAAGCGATGGGTTTCTTAAATAAACTAAGGAATTTCAGTTTTAGGAGCAAACTAAATGTTGGGTCAGGGATAGATTCTATCGAAGAAGCTATCCGAAATTATTCTTTTATGGAATGGCGTCCCGGTAATGGCCTGCCTGATATCCACATCGATTTAGACTGTATAACAGGTATTACGGAAGCCTATAACAAGTGTTCTTCAATTGCTACAATTATAAACCGTAACTCTTCTGCGCTTGTTAATGGCAAATGGTGGTTAACGGATAAAAAAGACAATGATGTATTAAATAAATACAAAGGAATTGCCGCATTACTGGATAAACCTAATCCAATTCAATCTTGGTCGGAGTTCTTAATGCTCGTGGATGTATACAGGCAATTGTATGGGGAAGCATTTGTTTATGCTGTAGTCCCGGATGGATTTTCTATACAGGATGCTTCGGCACTTTGGGCGATAAATCCAAAGTACGTAAGTATAAAACTATCCGGTAAAATGTATTTGCAATCTAATGCCGACGAAATAATAGAAGGATATATCTTAAGTGTTAATGGGACAGAAATTGAAGTAGATAGTAGGTATGTATTGCATATAAGGGATGTGAACCAAAACATTAACATGTCTCCTAACGATATCCGGGGACGTTCCCGTCTTGTCGGGCTAGATAAATCCGTAAGAAACATTATACAGGCAGAAGAAGCTATTTATGCACTTAACAAAAACCGTGGAGCCCAAGGGATATTGGCAAACCGATCCAAAGATGCAATAGGACATCAGCAAATTGACGACGAAGAAAAAGACAGACTACAACGTAAATTTAATACAAATTACGGACTTCGGTCTAATCAGGATACTGTAATTATTACTAATGCAGATTTAGCGTGGCAGCAAATGTCTTTTAATGTAAAAGACCTTATGTTGTTCGAGGGGATAGAAAATAATATAAAGAGGATTGCCGAAGCATTTAACTATCCGTTTGAACTTTTAAATACAACAAATATAGCTTATTCAAATAAAGTAGAGGCTAAACGCGAACTTTATCAGGGGAATATAATTCCTACTGCAAAAATATACGCAGAAAAATTCACTTCTTTTTTCCAGATCGATCGTGCATTTTTCGTCGTCGATTTTGCAGATGTAGAATGTCTTAAAAAGACGGAATCAGAGCGGGCTGACACTATATATAAGCAAAACCAGGCATTTAAAATTGCATACGAGCAAGGTGTAATAAGCCTTGCAGAATGGCGTTTAGCTATCGGCATGGATGAAGAAATATATAAACCGGATAAAACGGCAAAAAATATAACAGAAAATGAGCAAGAAACAGGAGAAAATAGAAGCGAAGAAAGCAATGAATAGCAATAAAGTATTGGTGAAATACTTTTCTGCTAAAGAAATGAAAGATGTGGACCCGGACAACCATATTATCGAAGTTAAATTTGCCGCTTATGGCATGCCTGACAGCGACCGGGATATCCTGATCAAAGGATGTTTTTCCAAATCAATTTCAGAACGAGGTCCTGAATCGTCGACGAACAGAAAAATAGCTTTTCTTTGGCAACATGACATGCACGATCCTATTGGGAAAATTATAAAAATTGAAGAAAAGGATGACGGTGCCTATGCGACTGTACGCCTTAGCAATTTTGATGCTGTGCCTAATGCCAAGCGTGCTTATTTTCAGCTTAAAGATGGCGATATAAATCAGTTTTCTTTCGGCTTTAGCTATGTCTGGGATAAGATAGAGTACGATGAAGAAAGTGATACATTTATTGTCAAGGAAGTAAAATTGTATGAAATCTCCGTTGTTACCCTGGGTGCAAATGAACTTACTGAATATATAGGGGAATTGGAAAATGAAGATGAAATAAAGAGTTATCTAAAAGAAATATTAATTAAAGACAAAAATAAGTTTAACAAGATCAAACAGATCATCGTGGATATTGAAGCCGAGCCGGAGCAAGCGGGACAGCCACCACTCACTTTAAATCAGGGAAATATGTTTGAAAAACTAGCAAAATTAAGTGAAAATGAAAAGAATGATTAAAGATTTGAGAAAAGGAGGTTTTGCGGGTGCAAAGGCCCGCTATAGCTTTCGATTAGTATGTATTTGTTTCGGATTAATTGCCGTGGCTGCACTATTGTGTGTACTTTCCGGTGGAATTGGTTTAGGTGCAGGTGCAGTTTTAGCCGAGGTTGTCCCTGTTGGTTTTGCGTTACCGGATGGGGTCGATTTCAATGAAAAGGAAAGAGCCGGATTAAAAGCGCTGGCAGATCATTTTAATGCTCAGTTTAAATCTTACGTTGATAATAAAATCAATGAGGAAAAACTGATGGAGAAAATGCAGGAAAAATTAAAGAGCTGGGCTGACGAAAACGGAATCTCGAAGGAGGCTTTTGAAAAAATGCAGAGTTCTTTGAAAGAACAGGGGAAAACAATTACCAGTTTGAAGGAGCAAGGAGTGCCGGTAAAAGGAGCACGAGGTTTAAAATCCGCGTTTGAAAAGAATTACGACAAATTTGTATCTGCGGTTAAAGATAATAAAGTCGGATTTTGTATAAAATCTGTAGATGAACATACTGCAGCAAACATTCAGACTACATCCAATAGCATAACCACTACTTCCGGAGCAACTCTTGCGGAAGAAATAGGAGAGAATAACGAATTATTTATGAAACGGCGTGGCCGGGAATACATCCATGATATAGCCAATGTTACCGTTGTTGATGAAGTGCCTGAATCTTTTAACTTTTACGAAGAAGGAGACGAAAAAGGAGCTATTGCCGTTGTGTCTGAAAATGGATTAAAACCACAGGTACATTTAAGCCTGATTAAAAATAAAGTGGATGCAAAAAAAGCTGCTGGTTATATCGTTGTTACCGAGGAAATGCTAAAATGGCGTTCGCGTGCCTGGGCCCAAATTCAGCGTCTTTTTAATGATAAAGTATGGAGAGACTATGAGAAACTATTGACAGAAGATTTGCTGTCTAATGCAACTGCTTACACTACCACAGCGCTCGATGATACAATTGCTGCACCGACTGATTTTGATGCAATAGTTGCTTCAGTACTGCAACTTGAAAGCTTGGAATATAGACCGGACGTGCTGATTATTAATCCTGCGGATAAATGGAAACTTGCATTGACTCAGGCAAATAACGGCACTTTTATTCTGCCCTATATTCAGAATGGCGGAGAATTTTCTTTGCTTGGTCTTCGTGTAATTACTACTACCCGTATTGCATCCGGAACGTTCCTTATCGGAGAATCTGATACATGGTTTATTGAAGAAGAAGCACCACAAATAAGGACCGGGCTTGTTAACGACGATCTTATCCACAACCGGATGACAATTATCGGCGAATTATTCTTCCTATCCTATGTACCATCTAACAATGCCGGATCTTTTGTTAAGAGTACATTCAGTACAGTAAAAGAAGCATTAAAAGCTCCTGAGGCAGGAGTTGGAGGATAGATAACTCCGGGGCTTAGGTCCCCGGATAGTTTAAATTAGTAACATATTAAAAAATAATACAATGGAAACAAAGGTAGAAAAAGAAGCAAGAGTTGTTTATAAGGACGATATGGTAAAGATTGTTTATACAAACAAAAGTGTATATCACAAGGAAGGGGAAGAGGATTTTGTGCATCGGTTACAGGCCGAGAAGTTGGTAAAAAAAGGAGTTGCAAAAATGTCGCGCGGTAACTGATATGTTTCTGGATAACACATATTTTCAAGGAGAATTGTCGATCCCGAACCTGATATTCGTAGAACCGAAAGGAGTTGGAACGATGATCCAAGCCGTTAACGAACAGTCTTTCGATTGGTATTTGGGGAAATACGAAGTGAAATTCATGAATGAATTACTTGGTAGTGAGATGTATGCCAGAATGATGAAGGAGATAGAAGACGGGAATGAGTGGGGTAAGTTAAGGAATAAGATTTTTGTGTTTACAGGTTCGGGTAATAGCTATTCTCCTGCTGCAAACTATGTGTATTTTTACTCAATCCGGAGCATGCAGACACAGACATCACCCGAGGGAGAAGTTAGAGGCCGTAAAGATTATTCTTCTATCGTTTCTGTATCCCCAAAACTAGTAAGAGTATGGAACGATATGGTTGATATGATTGCGGATATCAGGGAATACGTAAATCAGAATGAAGTTCTGTACGGGAAATTGGGCGATGATGCAAGGTTGTTTAAATACATTAATACGTTTGGAATATGATTTCTCCTAATAAGCTTATCGGTAGCCTCGTTTTTCGTACTCGTAATGCGCTTGACTGGAATAAAGAGTTTAAGGACAATTTATTAAGTTATCCTTACAGTAAAAATTGTTTGGTAAACAATCATTTTTTATTGTGGCATTATCCGGGTACAAATAACGAGATATCGAATGCATTACTTGAAATCGGTAAGCATCCGAACGGAGCAAGACTAAAATTCCCTTCTTTTTTAAATTTTCAGCCAATCCGGCAAGAAAACAGGGGGAATGAGGTGACTATATTTTACAATATTGCAATTGTTGGTACTGTAAAAAGTACCTGGATGACTGAAAAACGGGAACACGAAGTATTTGAAAAGGTGCTCCGTCCTGTTTATGAAGAGTTTATTAGGCAAATACAAGCTTGTAGATATTTCAAAACAGACTATGGGAAACCTGATCATACATACTATGAAATTTTTACTACTGGAGAGAGCGCCGGAGAAATAATAAAGAGATACGGAGATAATATTGATGCAATAGAAATACATGGTATGGCTTTAAAGCTTAATACGAATCTGTGCAAATCCGATTTCCTTACAATCGAACGCGAGAATGCTGCAGTAACATCTGGTATTAAAGGAATTTTAAATTTTAGAGAAGAATGAGTATTGGACAAATTAAAAGTAATTGCAAAACAGCAACTCCCCTCACCGGGGCTGAAAGTTGTGCAAAACAGGAAGGGAAAGTATCAGCTTTGATTGTAACTGGCTTGAATGCGTACTTCCCTCTTGAAGATACGGATTTTACCGATGAATTAGGAACCCATGTTTATGAATCCGGTCCTAACCGGATTTATCCGATTAAAAATATCGTTGGGATGACCATTTCCGGTGGGGATATCAATGCCCCGGACCTCGGTACATACGGAGGCCCAGCACCGACAAACCTAAATGCGAAAAACGTGGCTTATCAGATTAATGCCGGCGATTGCATGTATAAAGAACTGGCAAAATTTAATAAGCGGAAAGTACGTGTAATTAGAGTGGACGACGAAGGATATGCCTATGGTACAATAGTAAAAAGAGGAAGCGAATATTTTTTCGCAGGATATGAAGGAACTTTGTACACACAACGTACGCCGACAGATGGTTCAACTGCATATAATCTGTCTCTTTTCGTATATTATACTCCGAATAACGAAGATGAAGAAAAAAACATGGCTGCAATAAATGTTGGTCTTGTGAATGTCCCTGACGGACTTTTAGGTGTTACTTTAAAAAAAGGGACAGCGAGTGGCTCGGCAACTGTAATTACAGCATGCGGAGCAGAAGACATTACTTCGGAATATGGGGAGAAGTGGAAGGCAACGATGTTTTTAAATGCTTCAGGAGGATCCCCTACGACAGTTACATATAATCAATCTACCGGTACTTTGACATTTGAACCCGCTGCAGCATACAGGATCGCGCCGGCGTCTGTATTAAATGCAGATATTCCCGGGATTGAAGGTATCAATGAACTAACCGATCTGTCATGAAAGTTATAATGGGGAAATACGTGATAGACGTAAATGAAAGTGATATACGAAAGTCACGTAAAACATCATGGGTCAGCCAACGTGTGAAGGCTTTTGAGTGGACAGGAATTGACCGGGACGTACTTACGGAGAAATTTTCAGAAGTATTTGACAGTATTAAGGAATCTGATACCAAAGAGTCCGAATAGTTTTATTTTGTTATTTTATCTGGAGGGGGTGGGTAGTTCCACCCCTTTATATTATGGGGATAAGGGAATTAATAAGAAAATATACGAAAATTCAGGAAAATATAAAAAATATTCCTGCAGTAATTAATGGAATTGTAGCAAGGGATAAGGATATATTACTTTCCCTTAATAGAGATCAGATGTTGTTGGGACGTAATGCAGAAGGTGAAGTATTAACACCTTCATACCTTAACGATCCGTATTTTAAAAGCAATTTACAGGCAGAAGCATATGCCCGGATGAAATACAAACTCGAACAGGAGCATAAAGCGCGTATTGAAAATCCGACACTATATCCGTACAAAGACAAGGATACCCCCAATCTTATTGTGACCGGTCCGTTTCAGGACAATATGTTTATTTTACCGGAAGGAGAAAGTTTTATTATTGGCTCATCATATCGAGATTCAAACGATATAGAGAATAAATATAACAATCTTGTATTTGGGATATCTCCTGAATCAAAAGAATATTTCTATAAAAATTTTATCCATCCTGCTCTATTAAAACTATTACAATGAGTTGCGATTGTTTAAAGAAAAAGACTACAGAGGCTGACAAAATAATGAATCAGGCCCGTATTGAAAGTGAAATTGAAAAAAAAGATTATGTCGTATATGAAGAAGGGAACAAAACATTCTATGACCGGAAATCGTGTTGGCAAAAAGCGGGGAAACCCGGCAAAGTCAGAGGAATTATATTCTATTTACAGTAGTTGCTATGATTGTCCATTGAAGGTCTATATAGAAATTGTATGTAATAATAATCTGGATGCTCTTATAATTTCTGGGAATCCACCAAAAACAGTATTAGAAGATGCGAATAATAAAATAATTTCCGGCTATGCGGAATTATCAGGGAGTAGTATATCAACGAGATATAATGTTCTGCTTAAAGATATTTATTCATACAGATCTCAGATTGTCGGACTGACATTATGTCTGCAAATACTTCCTATTACTCCGGATGCTGCAGTTGGAAATCTTTCTAAACTGGGAATGAGGTGTTCCATTCCTGAGAATAATGAAGATATGGATCGTTTAATCAGAAAAATTGATTCCCGCATAAAAGACAGATCAATCCGGCTGAAAAAGGCACAAAAGGAATTTGATAGTATCCAAAAAAGTAATAAAAGTAAAGCAATAACCCCTAAAGATTTTTATGATCAGCTTGCGATAATAAGCCGGTGGGCCGGATTCAGAATTTCAGTGGACATTACACTTGCAGAATATGCTGTATATATTAAGCAGATGTCGGAATATGTAGAACAGTCAAAATCAATGATCAATGGCAAGAAGTACTAAAAATATGGAATTGGTACCACAGGAGGTACTAAATGAATTGATGGCATTGGATGTCCAGTTAGACAAAACAAAATCTAATCTACTGGAAATTTTAAAACCGGTTGTTGATATTAATAATGAATTACAGAAATCAGCTACAAATTACAAAACACTTACCGATTTAATCAATAAACAGAATCAGGTCGAAGCCAAAGCTATTGCCGAATTAGAAAAACACAGAGAGATAATCAAACAAATGAAAATTCTTCAGGACAAATTAATTTCTTCTCAAAGCCAGCAGGCTAAAGAGATAGAAATGTTGAGGTCCATACTTGAAGAACGTAAAAAATATAATGATGAAATTCAAAAGTCCGTAATAGCTAAACAAAAAGAATTTGAAGAGTCAACTAAAAGTGCAGATGGCATTAAACAGGAAGGGATTGCTTATAAAGAAATGGCCTCTGCAGCAAATAAAATCATAGGACTACGTAGTCAGAATATATCTTCCTTGATAAAAGAACAAGCTGCATTATCATCAGTGAAAGCAGAATTATCAAAGCTGAATAGAATAGAAAATGAAGGGAAAGAATTAACAGAAGAGCAAGTAGCTAGAAAACGAGAGTTGATAAATTCCGAGAAAGAGCATAAACAAATAATATCAGGTTTAAATCAGGTGATTCAAAACGATATTAAACTGAATCAGGCTGCTTCTGGATCAATGAATGAGATGGCTCAGTCTTTAAGTAAAGCAAGAATTGCATACCGAAATTTGACAGAAGAAGAAAGAAATTCACCATTTGGCCAAGAACTGTTAAAGTCAATACAAAAAACAGATTCGAAAATCAAAGAATTTGATGCATCTATTGGTAACCATCAACGTAATGTTGGTAATTATGCAGGAGGTTTTAATACTTTACAATATAGCGTCCAACAAGTTGCCAGAGAACTTCCATCATTGACAATGAGTCTTAGTCAATTTTTTCTGGCTATTTCAAACAACATACCGATCTTATCCGATGAAATAATAAAAGCTAAGAATGCAAATGCAGCATTAAGAGCAGAAGGAAAGAAAGGGATACCAGTTTGGAAACAGCTTATATCTTCCGTATTCTCCTGGCAAACAGCTTTAGTCGTTGGAATAACTGTAATTACTGCATACGGGAAAGAAATTAGTAATTTCTTTAAATCATTGTTTGGAGCTAAGCAGGCATTAATCGAGGTAAGTGAAGTACAAAGGATATTTGGTGAAAATATAGCTAAAGATACAATTGAGTTGGATGTAATGATTGACAAATTAAAAAATACGACAAAGGGGACAGAAGATTATAACAAAGCCCGGATGAAAATAATTGATAAATATGGTGATTATCTGAAAGGGCAAAAAGATGAGATACGTAATCTAGAAGATTTGGATGCTGCATATAAGATATTAACTCAGTCGATAATTCAGAACTCTATTCAAAAAGGTTTACAAGAAGCTAATTCCAAAATGATAGAAGAGTATAATAAAGGGATGGAATCTGCGTTAGATGGTGTACTTGAAAAATTTGAGGAAAAATATGGTAAAGAAAAGGGAGCTGAAAAATTTATGACTTTTAAAATTGGGATTACATCCGATGATAAGGAGTTAAGAGAGGCTGCAGAAGAAATTTACAGAGAATTTAATGAAAGAACGATAGGAGCACGAACTAATGAATTAAGCAAAGCATGGCTCAATATAAGTAAAACAAATGAAAAATTGAAAGAAACTCAGAAGACAATTTCAATAATGGAAAATTCTTATCGTAAAGTTTTTGGGACTGATACGGTTAAGAAATCAGATTCATTGCTTGGGAAGCAGCAGGCTTTAAGGAAAGAAGCAGAATTGTTACCTGAAAGTACAGAAGAGGAACTCAAATTGAAAAATAAACGTTTAAAGCAAATAGATGATGAAATAAAACGCCTTAAAGAGCTTGGTATAGAAACTGACAAACAAGCAAAGTCGAGAGAAAAAGAGGAAAGAAAAATTCATGATTATATTATAAAACTTCAGGAGAGGGAAAGAAATGCTTATAACCAAATGCTTTCTCTGAAAGAGAAAGAAGGTAGCGAAGCTAATAAAAGAATCGTTCAGGATGAAAGATTTTCTTATGAGGAACGCATCGAGGCCCTGAATAAATATAGTGAAGCTTTAAAAGCATCTGTAAAAACCAATGCATATGCTCAAATTGAGAAATTAATAAGAGAAACAACTATCGGATTAGGTAAAGATCCGGATAACGAAAAAGACCGGGCTGAAGTTGCCCAGAAGGTTTCAAATCAGGTCCTTTTAATAAGACAAAAAGAGGCATTGGAAATAGAAAAGATTACAGAACAGAGTGCTAAAACCCAATTACAAATAGAGGAAGATAGAGTAAAAAAAATGCTTAAGTCTGTTCAGGAAGAAGCAGATGCGCGAAGTAGGGCTATATCCGGGAAAGAATCAACAGAATACGATTATCTGGCCAAAGATTATAAAAAAGGTTTAATGTCCGAGGAAGTATATCAGTCTAAAAAAAAGGCTATTTCGGATAAATATGCTTTAATACGTTTTGATGAAGAACAAAAAATGTTGGAGCAACAATTAAATACTTTTGGTCTGAAAGAAGAAGAAAAGAATGATATTGAAAGACGTTTGGCTGACAATCGCCTAGAATATGAAAAATGGGTAAATGAACAAGAGATTGCTGCAGCTGAGGCATTGGCAGAAAAGAAAAAAGAGCTTTTGCAGGATGTATTCAATTTCGGTCAACAGCTTATCGAGCAACGTTTCCAGAACCAACTTAATGCCCTTGAAGAAGAGTCTGAGGCAAATGATGAATGGTCTGAGCGTGAGAAAGAACGTATTGACCGTTTGGAAGAAGCCGGTGCAATTTCAAAAGAGCAAGCGGATGCCAGAAAAGCAGTTGTGGATGATCAGGCTGCAGCCAGAGAAAATGAATTAGAGAATAAACGTGCTGAAATAAGGAAAAAACAAGCTGTATTTGAAAAAGCTATTGCTGTGGCAGATATTATGCGAGAGCTTGCTTCTGCGATTTTTAAAATTCAAGCAGAAGCTGCAGCAGCTGCTGCGATTCCTTTTGTTGGGGCTGCATTAGCAGCAGCAGCTTTAAGTCAAATACCTTGGATAACTGCAATGGCTGGAGTACAAGCTGCAACAGTTCTAGCAACTCCTATCCCTGAATATGCCCAAGGTACAGAAGATCACCCGGGAGGTCTGGCTATTGTTGGAGATGGTGGGAAATCTGAAATGATTATAGCAGGAGGAAAAGTTTTCCGCACTCCATCGACGGATACACTGGTCGATTTACCGCCTCATTCTGTCGTATTACCGGATTTTAATGCGGGAATGAATACATTGAAAGCTCCTGATATCCATATGAGTGATCGGGCTATTTCTTTTGAAGAACTTTCAGCTTTATTAAAGGAGGGTAACCAAAAAACTGATACATTATTGAAAATGTTCCGTCAGAACATTAAAAATGAGTTGTATGCAAGAGAATTAAATAAAGTAAATCGTATTACAAGATGAAAATAGTAAGAGATTATATAAAATGTGTTGTTATAGAAGGGGGAGCATATGAAAGAGGGGAATTTGCCGGCAATATGTGGTGTAGAGTAAATGAAAATGGAGAATTTGAAACCCATCAATATAGTTTGTCAAGACTATATATATTAGATAATAGAAAAAAAGATGGGACGTTAGGGCTATATAAACAAGTTGAATACAATGGATATTTAAGGGATAGCGCTGAGATTGTAATGCTTGATTCCAATTTAAATGTTTTGGACCATATTAAAAATACGGGGGATGGGCCTATAACTAACGTAACATTTAATATACCTGAAAATTGCAGGTATGTATATTTATCTTGTGCGTCAGATTACGAAAAGAACTACTACTTAAGAGTTTTTGAGGGAGATTTTATTGATGTAACTCAAAATATTGAAAATCTGGATTCTTTAGAGAATGTATTGTCGCGTGATGGTGTATCCGGTGTTATATCAGAGGTTTCTTTTGAAATAAGTTTTGTTTTATCTGCAAAAGATTTTGTAAAAGACATTTTCTTCCGTAAAGGACTTTATGGGAAAGCTTTGTTAAAAATTTATCGGAGAGGTAATTTTGACAATGATTACAAACTAATAAAAGATATAAATCTTGATTTTAGTACATACCAAGAATATGCAGATCGGGTTACAGTGGAAGCAGCAAAATTTGATTTACTTGAAATAATTAATTCAGAGGGGAAAACAAAATATGAAGTACCAGTATCAGAAATCTCTGATACTAAAAAGTGGAAGTATGAAAGAATGAATTTTATTAATAACGGCGTTTATGAATTACCGACATCTCCGATAGAAACAATATCTTCAACATCCAGTATAATCCTCCCATTAAGTTTATCAAGTTCTGAACTAATTCCTGGGGAAGAAATTGATTTTAAATCTCAATCTTTTGGCGGTAGTAGTAGTGATGATTATTTTGTCCTTAATGCAGGGAAAAAAGAAGTCAGTATTCATGTTGAAATGAGTTATAAGTTTGAGTATGATGGGAAGTTAACATATGGTTTGCCGGGGACATTCGATTATAATAAATTACTTTATGTTCATCTGATAAAAAATACAAATGACAATAAAAACCAAGAAATTATAAAAGAATGGGTTTTGACTCCAGAAGCAGGAACAAAAGAAGAAAATAAGTATATAATAGGTATGTTTAAAGCAGAAATGGTGCTTGATACTTATATAACTTTAAAAGAAAACGAGAGTTTGACACTTCGGCTAGACGTAGATAAGAATTATAACAAAGACCATATCCTGATGATAAGTACAGGAGATATTACATTTGTTGAGAAAGATGATAAACTTACTTTTATTCTTTCGTATATAGAAAAGAGTGTAAAAGTATTATATATAGATTTAATTGACCCAACGACCCTTATGCAACATTATTTAAATGACATGTCTGGAGTTAACGGTCTTTTTTCTGTACAAATAAATTGGAGTGAGAGTAATTACAAAACAATGCTTATTGCAGCAGAAAGTATAAGACAAATTCCTGGAGCTAAATTATACGGATCACCAAATGATTTTTTTGACTGGATGAAAGTATTAGGGTATGAATATGATATTGACGGGACAAAGTTGATTTTTAATTTTAGGGATGAGTATTTTAAAAGTTCATTTGCTGCGATGTCTATGCGAAAAGATGAAATTGCAGACTTGATTATTAAGGCAGATAATACCTATGCTTATACTTCTGTTGAAATAGGATATGATAAGCAGGATTATGATACCATGAATGGCCGATGTGAACCCAATGGAATGTTTTCTTACACAACCGGATATATAACACGTACAGATAATAAATTAAGTCTAATAAGTCCTTATCGGGCCGATTCCATAGGTATTGAAATATTGTGTCAGGAAAGCGATAAACAGACGACAGACACAGATTCTGATAACGATGTTTTTTTTGTTGCCTTAAAAGAGAATAGCGAAGATTACTCTGAATACAAAGATATCTATATTGAAGATAAGGATTTCTCTAGTCTGAAACTGTTTAATGCTCCGTTTAATCCGTATTATTTAATAAAAAGAAACCAAAGCCTGATAGGGATAAATGCTGATAAGGTAAAATTTAAAGCTACAGATATGAGCCGGACGGCAATTATAATAGATAACGGGCAATCTGTTGATCCATATGCCGATCAGATAATTTCTAAAAAATTATTTGAACCAATTATATATAACTTTGCGGCAGGAAGCAATAAAGATTTACCTGATCATGCTGTCAGGAATGGGTTGGTTAAAATAAATTGGAAGGATGAAATTTACACTGGCTTTATTAAGGAAATCAGGAAGAATTATGCTTCCGATACAGAAACCACTTGGGAATTATGGGGATTTAAAGATAGGGCGGTGTAATTGTTGTAAATAAAACATTTTATGTGTAATATTTTATTGTTTGTATTGTTTTTTATATTTTTGTTGAAAATACAACAATAATATGTCTGCTATTTTTATATCTGAATTTAGTTCTCTGAATTTTAGAAAAGACTGGAAATTGTCTTTTCAGCAAAATGTAGATTACATACCAAAATTTCTTCCTACTGATAATATTCAAGTTCAGTATGTTGTCAAAGATTTTACACTAAACCCTTATCTTAAAAATATATGCACTGGAGAAGTCAAACAACTTTCTCCGGTACTTTTACTTGAAAATGAATCGGAGAAATGTTATCAATTAACAATTAATAATTCTTCAATATCCTCAGATACAGAGTTTAATTTATACTTTGCTTCCGATCAGGATGGGGAGAAAATTAAAGATGCAAATTTTTGTGTTTGTACTGAACTGCCCGATACGATTCTTCTTGAATATACTAACCGAAAAAATGTTTACGAAACAATTTTTGACGGTATAGACCGATTTTTATTCAGGGTAGAAGGGGCTTTTTTGCCTCAGGAAATATCCTTTGAAAATAATACAGAAGAATTTAGAGACCAACGATATGTATCTAAAATTCTTTCTTCTACAGCATTTGAAAAGAAAACTTTGACACTTGGTGGCGGAATGGGAGTTCCTAACTGGGTAGCAAGGAAAATCAACTTGATTTTTTCCCTAAGCTCAGTACATGTTGAAGGGACTCCGATGGTGAGAAGTGACGGCGGAGCTGTTGAATTAACTGAAATCGGTAAATATTATCCTCTTTATATTTATAAAATAGTACTTGAAGATGGAGAAGATAATGAAGACACTGGAGATGGTATTATTGAATATTTGAGGGCGGTAGACGAAAAAAAAAAGATAATACGCAAATCTTCTGAGAACGATTTACGAGTTTATTTAGAAGGTACTGGGATTGATACTGCAAAGATGATTCGCGAATTGGAATTAATAGGCGAATTATCAATGAATTATACCATAGAAATTGATGACAATCTATCAGGATCAACAAATAAGACAACATTGCAGTCTTTGATTCAGTTTATTTCGAAAGATTTTGTTACAAATAATAAGTTCAAGGAATATATTGATCAACCTGTCCGTACTACTGACGATGTTAAATTTAACTCTGTAGTAGCCAAAGAGAGTATAAAGACGGGGAAAGTCACTGCTGAAGAAGTAGTATCCGAAAACTTTACTTCCGGCTTATTAGGTGTCGGCCACAGGCTTTGGAATGGAGTTTTAGAGATAAGTGAGCTTATTGTCCGTAAGACAATGCATGTTTTTGAAATAATTGTACAGAAGGTTACTTCGGTAAATGGCAGCATGCTCACGACCCCGGGAGGTGGAGTAAGAATATCAGAGGTAGAGGAATTGGAAGATGGTTACAAATGCTTATTTAACAATGATGATGGGACGATACCGAATCCTTTTATAGTAGGAGATCAGGCGTTACATCAGGTATTTACCGGAAAGAATATAGGAAGATACTGGCGTCTTGTAACGGAAGTTGGTGATAATTATTTTGTTCTGAGTAAAACAGATTGTGAAGCCGGCAGTGGGATTCCACAGGTGGAAGATGAAATTATTCAGTTTGGTAACAGAACTGACAAAAACCGTCAGAATGCAGTCCTTACTACTTCTTATGGTTCAGATGCTCCCTATACTGCATATTATTCTAACGTAAACAGCTATTCTCTTGAAGGGAAAGAAGATGTTCGTGAGGGTAATTTGAGAGGTATTAATGATCCTGATTTCGGACAACTTCAAGGTAGCGGATTTTATGGTAAAAATGTTTATTTAAAAGGTATCTTCCGTTTATTGTCCGGCAAAACGGTGGAAGAGTCCATCGGAGACGTGCAGAGTAACCTGGACAACCTCCAAGTAGGAGAAACCAACCTTCTTGACAATAGTAACAAGGGATGGAAGAATACTGGCTATCCAATAGCGACAATTTACTTAGGAGACTATAAACCCAAACAAGGAGAAGAATGTACAATTGTTATTAAAGGCAAATTAGGGGCGAATAAAACAAACTGGGCTGTTTACAATTCTGGAGGGAATGTTGTATTGGCTAGTTTTTATCCTGGTGGTCCCGATACAGATTATATTGCTTTGAAAACTTTTAAATGGACGTTAACGCCTGCTATTGATAATACATTTATTCGGATATATCCAATGCCTAATAGTGTATCTGTTGAATCTGAAATAGAGTGGGTAAAACTAGTATTAGGCAATAAAACTTCGCTATTGTGGACTCCCTCTATCAATGATCAGAGGCAGATTGCAATAGATGAAGCGGGAAAGGTTGTTGATGGGATACAGATAGGAGGAGTAAATATATTGAAAGGTAGCACTACGGGAATATTATGGGATTTCAGCACGCACAATGGGACAGAATTTTCAAGAACTGGCACATCAACAGCCGAAAATTCATATATATACAGCGATTATATCATATTGAAAGGTGATACCGAAATCGTCCTTTCTTTTTATGCAAAACATGTAGGTGTTTTAAACAGTTTTGATTTATATATACTTCCGGATGATTTTAATACATACGGATTAATAGGAAAAGGATATCAATCCGGCGAGGATTGGGTTTATAACGTACTTAAACTAAAAACTCCTTCCAAGTGGGGTGACGGGAAAAGAGTAAGATTACGTATTGACCACAATGGAAGTCCAGACGGTAGTAGTGCAACAATCTATGTAAAAGATGTACAAATTGAATATGGAAACAAAGCGACAACTTATTCTGTCCCTGAATCTGATAGAAAGGAAATAGCAAAACAGCAAGGGCTAGAAGGCGGACAGGAAGCAGTAAATGGATTACAGATCGGTTCCCAGAACCTTATATCCAAGAAAATGATGTTGAAGTGGAATGAGAAGAACAAGAATATTGCGGTCTGGGGAGAGGATGAAGATGGGGTGTACTTGGCATGGGATTTAGCACTAATGAGATCATCTGGTATTGCAACCGATGCTTATAATGGTCAATATGTTGATATTTTTGAGAATAAAATAAAATACAAGACAAACACACAATATGTAATTAGTATTGAATCGAAATCTGTGGCAAGAAGTGGAGATATATTCTTTTACTATACAGATGGAAGCAGAAGTATTCACGGATTAAGCATAAGTTTTGGAAGAATAGATTTAGTATCAACATTAGGCAAAACGGTTGAAAAAATTTGTTTTTATATCGGATCATTTAATAATCCAAAAATTTACAACATCTCCCTAATCGAAGGCAATAAACCCCTGCAAGGCTTTCCAGTAGCAGCAGAAGACCAGATCGGAGCTAATAACGTTAATTTGGCGGATGGTACAAAAGGGCCGTTTACGGTTGAAGGAGAAACAAATGATTATGCATATAAAGCTCTGTATATGCCTGTAATCAAACCGAATACAGTTTATTATGTGAATGCCCAAAATATAGAATTCTTATCAGGTAATGCTGACAAATGCGATTTTGTTTTATATGATAAGGCTATTAAAAATTACCTGACACCTACTTATCATCATCTTTATGATAAAAATGGTGGTATTCTGATTACCAAAAATGACTTTGAAGCTCAGGAAGGGTATTTACTTTGTTACGCCGGAGAATCAGGGCATACCGCTGGGAATTCGGTCCGGTTTACCGAAGTCATGCTAGTCGAAGGCTTTCTTCCCGCCCCTGTTTGGACTCCTTCTTTCTCCGAGCAGCAAGCAGAAATAAAAACGATAACGGAAACCCTGACCGAAATTAAAGCCGAAAACGGAGAAATAAGTTTAAGGGTTAACGAAGTTTCTGAGAGAGTGGAAGAGGCTAAACAAGAGGCAATTGATACTGCAAAAGAATATACAACTGCAACAAAGGAAGAACTTAATGCTGAAATAAATATAACAAAAGGATTGATCGAAAATAAAGTATCTCTAGATGTCTATAATGAAAATGATCAATTAATAAAATCAGATATTAGCAATTTACAAGTTGGTTACAACCAAATTTCTTCTACAGTATCTAAAATTATAAATGGTACCCAAGAAATATCTGGTGTTGTAACACAAAGTAATTTCGTTACAATTTTTTCTTCAAATAAAAATGCATTAGGGCAAGAAGTTATTGAATCTATTAATGTTGGCGGAGGAGGCGTTACAATTGATGCAAGTAGGATTAATCTTAATGGAGCTATTAGTGCAAACGGGAATGTTCAGATTACAACAGATGGAAAACTTATTGCAGTTAACGGAGAGTTTACAGGAAAAATTACAGCGACAGAAGGAGAAATTGCCGGACTGAAATTAAGCAATAATGGATTGAGATCATCTGATTTCAATGCGAGTTCAAAAATAGGCTCTTGTTATGCTAAAAATGGTTTTTCTGTATATGCATCAGGATCCGGCGTACTTAAACCTTCAACAGGTGGAATGCAAGCCGGAATAATAACAGCAGTAGGAGATTTTATAAGTCATATAACTGGATTGGAAATAATTGCCAAGGAAACATCGTATAATTCTGGATCATCTTCAAAAGTTACTGCCTTAAGAATACAAGCTGAGAACAGATATTACGGTACTCCATTTGATCCACCTCTTGCGATAGAGGTAGTTTCTGGAGATGTATTATTCGGTGGTAAAATGACAGTTAATAATACATCTATCTTTAGAGGTCAAATATATTTAAATCTTAATAACATACCAAATATTTCAGGGGCTTCGAATTATTACCTATGTATAAATAGATCAACCGGACAATTAAGTTACAGATAAATTATAAAAAACATGGAAATTAACTATTTTATTTCAGCAAAAGCAACGGCAACGGTACAGAATATAAATGTATCGCTGAGTGCAGAGTATCAAAAAGAGCAAGCACCGGAAGTTATCTCCGTAGTAGCAAACGGATACTTCGACGACGGGAAGAAATTCATGAATGCAACCCTTAAATACAATCCTAAGTCCGAGGATTTCAATTCGATTAACGGATCAAATGTTGACTTGGGTATTATTCAGGGGATTGTTCCATTAATTACGGAATTTTATAGAAAGATTACTGAAACATTCACTAACTACTAACAAAATGAAATATAGTTTTGACGTAAAAGATGTATCAGCAATTGATTTGTTAGGTAATAATTATATCCAATTGCTGGAAGAGAATCAAAATAAAGGCATTCATCAACTTGTCGGAAATGCCGTGTATGTGTGCACAAACACAATTGAAATGCATGAAATTGCCAAAAAGATATTCAACGGGGAAGCTGTGGATATGAATGAAAATGAGACAGAATTATTCAAAGCCTCAATAATGGATTCAACCTGGCATGTTTTTATTAAAAACGCTATTATCTCTGCAATCAAAAACAAATAAAAAAGAGGCCGCCCTCGCGACCTCTATAAATATTTCCCAAGCAACCCCAAGTCAATCTTATGTTGCAAATTTACAAAGTTTTTTTTGAGAATACAAAAGAATAATTTAGAAATATAAAACAATATGAACAAAGAGGAATGGAGAAGGTTAATAACCGAAACGCTGAAAGAAACAGGCTTGTACTCTGACAATGCAAGAGATCTTATCATGGGGACGTTTGCTCAGGAAAGCAATTTTAAGTACACCCGGCAAATTGGCGGTGGTCCGGCTTTAGGATATGGGCAGATGGAGCCGGCAACCTTCAATGATATTGTGGTTAATTTTCTCCGGCATAAACCGGAACTAATGGGGAAAGTAATGAAAGCATCCAGTGTTGTAACTTTGGAACCTGAAATGCTTGTAGATAACAAAAAGCTGATGATCTGTATGACCCGCATACATTATTTGCGTGTAAAGGAGGCATTACCTTCGAATAAGGATGTTTGGGCGATGGGTGAATACTGGAAACAATATTACAATACGCCATTAGGCAGAGGGACCGTAAAGGAGTTTGTCGAGAACTATAAAAAATATTGTTTATAACAATGTTTCGGGAGGGGATAGAAGTACCACATTTAAATTAAGATTATGAGTGAAAGAAACACAATTTCGGCAATGGTATCAGTATTCATGAGTGGTTTTATGGATTTTATCGAACCTTTAAAATGGTTCATGTTGCTTGCACTGATATTAATTATCGTAGACCTGAGGTTTGGGATAGCGGCATCCAAGAAAAGGGGTGAAAGAATCCGGTTTTCACGGGCTGGGAGAAGGACTATCAACAAAATGGTAGATTACTTATGCTGGATTCTTCTTGCCGGAGCTATAGGGAAGACATTTGGAGAACCTTTTGACATTCCGCTGCTTCCTTCTATTGTCCTGTTGGTCATATACGGGTTTGAGATAAATTCCTGTTATGGGAATTACTTTGAAGCTCACGGTCGGCATGTAAAGGTCGATATTTTTAAATTTTTCAGGCGGAAGTCTGATATTATTGACATAGAAGAAAAAACAGAAAAATGAGGATAATAATTATACTGATAGCCCTTTCTATATTCTCCTGCCGGAGTATTCAGTACGTGCCGGTAGAGACAGTAAAGACAGAGAAAGAATACATTGACAAGATAAAGCGGGATAGTATCTATGTACGCGACAGTGTATTTGTTCTTGTTAAAGGCGATACAGTTTTCAGGGACAAATATCATATTGTGTATCGTGATAGGCTTATGCATGATACGGTAAATATAAGCAAAACAGATAGCATCGCGGTCCCCTATCCGGTTGAAGTTGTAAAAAACAAAGTACCAAGCATTATGTGGTGGCTTATCATTTTACTGGCAGCATTCAGTATACCGTCTGTATTAAAGATTATCCGGTTTATCCGGGGCAAAATATAAAAAGAAGCCCCACTTCAAAAATATAGCGTACCACCACTACATCCTGTCTGTAAGACTTCTTTCGGGGAGTTTTACGGACAGGATTTTTATTGGTTGCACTTTTTTGAGAAAAATTTATGAAAAAATTACAAAGGCCGAGTACGATGGTGCGTAACAAACAAGTTATCAGCATATATGAAGAATTAAAAAATTCAGAAAAATATTCAGATTTTTTCCATTTGCTTCCACGTTCTTTCATATACGATAAAATAAAGGAACAGACCGGGCTGTGTCACAAGACAATTGCTGACATACTGAATCACCGCGAAAAAGAAGAGTGAATATGCCCGGATGCTACCGGGCAATTAATTATGAAAAAACAATTTCTAATCGTTTTAATAAATCTTCAAATTTGTCTGCATAGTATAATGGTTGTGTTTCTTTGGGATTCGATGGGTTAACCTGATTCTCTCCAAAACCGGCAGCTTTCTCAGTTAAAGATTTGAAATACTTAATTTTACCATTTGATGATGGACGTTGAAGCTCTTTTATGAAACCGGCCCCTATCATCTTTTGGTTAAATTCCCTGGTACTAATTTGTACGCCGTGTTGTTGTAACAATACTGTTGGGGCCAACAACTGGCCTTTAGATGGGGTATAATCAGGAGTAGGTAACCCTAAAGGTTCAGACACTTGTTTTAACATAAGCAAAGTAGAGGAATCATTTAAATTTAATACTTCCCTGACTCCCTTCACCCATTCGATAGAGGCTCGTACTTTAGTAGGAGTTAAATGATTAGTTGCGAACTTATTATTAACATAATATCCATTTTTGCGGATAGAAGGAAGTATTTCAGATGTGATCCATTTGCGAAAGGGTTTTGCTTCTTCTTTATTACTTCTTATAATTAAAGAATAAAGGCCGCTTTCATTAATAAAGGTCATTTCTCCACCACGCTGTAACGAAATGTTACACCGTTCTTCTGCATCGGTATGATCTGCTATTGCTTTTCTTGAATTTGAATATCCTAAAGCATTACACACATCCGTTGCTGCAAACATAGGTTCACCTGATTCATTAACAACTGTTCTAATCTGTCCAAATTGTTCATTTTTGAAAATCTGAATTTTATTCATACTTTTGAATTGTTTTAGCACGGGCTTTGAGGTACCAATTCGCGGCCTATGCAGTTAAAAGGAAAGGGCAAAGGAATGACTGCCTAATGTGAGAGCTTGCAGTTACTCCGATGCCCTTATTTAATATCTTCTCTCGGTAGCTCTCACACGACCGATTTGTTTTCTACTACAAAGCTAACCCTTATCATTATTATATGCAAATCACAAAATTTTTCAAATTGCTGATTATTACACTATTTACGATTCCAAAACGATAATGTAATGGCTTCCACTCAAAAAGTTATATTTTTGACTATCAATATTTTATCAGTCTATTTTCTATTCCACTGAAATAATCATCCTGATTAGTTAACTAAATTACATTATTAAAAATAGTTAAATACTATAACTCATTAGTAATCAATATAATATTCTTTGTTAAATTTTCTTTAATAAGTGTATTGATGGACTGAGATAACCATTGTATTAAGGGATGGATTTTAATAGCATCCATTGTAACATTGCTTATTACATAAAACTTTCTTTTTTATTGGAAATTTATTCTGTCTAAAGTCCTTAAACTTCTATTACATAGGAATGTAACTTTTTACAAAACAGTTGTTTATGTCGAATTTTGAAATGTCCGGCAATGTTGCCGGGGTAATTCAAAATTCGATAAAAATGAGCGAATCAAAAACTTTTGTTTTCCCGGAAAGCGGGAACGGAGGCGGAAGTGGAATGTTAGCCATGTTGGCTCCTTTGCTTCAGCAAAAAGGGATCGATCCGAACCTACTTGTAGCTATGCAAGGCCGTAATAATAACGGATTCGGTGGAGAAGGCGGATGGTTTATTTGGGTTATTTTCTTATTCTTCCTCATGGGTTGGGGTAACAACGGATGGGGAAATGGTGGCTTTGGCGGTGGCAATGGAGCAGCAGGAATCCCCAATCTGATTAACAACGACACAGGGAGGGAGTTACTAATGAGTGCCATTCAAGGGAACGGTCAGGCTATCAACAATCTGGCAACAAATCTGAACTGTTCAATCGGTCAGGTTCAGCAGGCTATCAATGGTGTAATGTCACAGATTCAACAGGTGGGAAATCAGGTAGGGCAGAGTTCTATGCAGATTATTAACGCTATTCAATCCGGTAACTGTCAGATTGCACAACAGATTGCATCATGCTGCTGTGAGAACCGTCTGGCTATCTGTCAGCAGACAAACACCCTGCAAAATGCAATTAATGGTGTTACAACCGGGCAGGAAAGAGGATTTGCATCCGTGGCCTATGAGACACAACGTCAGACCTGTGACTTGCAAAATTCCATCAAGGAAAGCACACAGCAGATTATTGCCGGCCAACGTGCTGCCGAAATGCGTGAGATGCAGAACAAAATTGACAAGCTCCGTGAAGAAAACAGCACTTACAAGAGTTCAGCTATGACTTCTCAAATTGTAGGCCAGGCTACCGCACCTCTTGGAGCCGCTTTGACAGATTTAAGCGCACGCCTTGCCAAGATTGAATGCAAGCAGCCGGAAACTGTGACTGTGCCTTACAGTCCTATTGCGGCAGTTCCCAACTGTGTGGCATACCAATACGGCTTGTATGGTGGTTTTAATCCTTATGCAGCCGGTAATGGCTTTTGGGGTTAATTGAGAAAGGAGGCTATTATGGCAGTATATCCTTTTCAATTCGTAAACCGTAGGGGCTCTGCGGCTATATCGACCTCGGGCGTAACGGTCAATACTGCTAATGTAGTGTTTTCCTTTCCCAATCATGCCTTTGTGAACGCATGGTACAGAGGGACGATATACATTAACATTGCCCAGACGATACCTACCGGGACAACCGGCACACTTCCCATTCTGTTCGAGACCAATGGGACCACACAGTCGATCACTAAATATAACGGGGAAGCACTGACTGCAGCAGATATTCCCGGTACTGGTGTGTATGAGTTCTGGTTTGACCGTGCAACCAACACGTTGCAGATTATGACCGGAGTGGTTTAAAACAACTACGGACGGGAGAAATCCCGTCCATTAAAGAGTTAATTAATTATGCCTTTTCAGAATTTAAGAATAAACAGCGAGTTCTTTGTCCTTCATAAGGACGGCACTCCATATATTGAAGTCGGTTCCGTAACCGGGGTTTCCAATCCCGTACCGGAGTTTATGCAACAACCTATTCCTTATGGGCAGCCTCCGAGAATGGTGGTCGACATAACAATCAAGGTCGGGGAGCAGACTGTCACTTTCCAGAAAATACCGGCAATGTCAGACATTGCTGATGCGAACTTTCCCGGTGGTGGAAATATGGTAATATCCGGTTCACGGGAATCCATGAACGCGGAAGTTGCTGCAATGAGAAACCGTTCATCGGAGATATTAGGCAGCGTAGACCATCACCGTTCAGTTCTGGAGTCTTGCGACAAGATGCTTCAAATTCTTAATCCGGAATTTGCAGAGCGCCAACGTCAGGATGCGGAGAATAAAGCCCTAAGACAAGAGTTGAGTGAACTGAAAGCAATGATGGCTGATTTCTTTAAGTCTTCCGAAAAGGCATCTGGTAGTAACAATTCTAAAAAACAATAAGCTATGTATATGGTAGAAATATCTGAAAACAAAGTCGAGAAGATGTCCGACTATGCAGAAAAGATGCTTCGCTATGGTGGCAAACTGATGCAATGCCTGGAGGAACTTTCTGAAGGGGAAAGCATGGGGCAACGCGAGTACGACGAAGATGATTACGACGATGATGAAATGGGTGAACGCGGCGGGTATGGCCGTGGTGGATACGGAAACCGTGGAGGTTATCCCGGTGGAATGAACCAAAGACGCGGTGTAAGAGGTACCGGAAGATACTCCCGTTATCGTTAAGTGTAGTTAAGGGGCGGATATACTCCGCTCCTTTTAAAAGTAAAAGATATGAAAGAACCTTTGGATTTGTATGATGACAAGCCGCGTGAAATGAAGGCCTATCTGCGGAATTGGGGCTGGTCGTTCAGCCGTAAGGCTTGTGAATGCGCAGTTAAGGAAATGCGGCGTATCAATGCGGCTACCGGGAAGAAAGAAGCCATAGAACCTTATTCCAAATCACAAGCTGAGGAGTTTCTAACCAAGTATGGGATTAAACTCGAGCACAACAAAGGGTACGATTTTGTGTACGTTCTTAATATGTGCCGGGCTGATTACTTGAAATCAGGAGTGCCCGACGAGGCAAATATGGCATTGTTTGTCAAAAGTGCCATTGATGACCCTGACAACCCTGGTGGGAATTGGTTTAGAAAATGGCTCGTTGATTGTGACGCAAAAGGTGAACCGGTGGATTGGGAAGAAATAACTTAATCCACAATCTCGTATTTCATTAGGGCATTATATACCCTCTCGGTTATCTTGCCCTCTCTGAAATACTTTTCAGAGAGTTCTTTGATGTATTGTTTTTTAGCCAGCTTGTAGGCAAGTCGAGCTTCTTCTAAAGAATTGAAATATCCAACAAGGGATTGTTTAGAATTAGCAGATAGGATAACACGATAACGCCCATTCGATGTCGTTCTTATGCCGGTTTTATTATTTGTTGGGGATTTCTTTATGGCGTTGTTGATAATACGAGGCAAGAAGCAACAAGTGCGTGGTGAGTAAATCTTATTATCTGGAGGTGACAATAAATCTTTGTCAATAGCACCTCCCTCAATGTAGTTTTTATCAAACCACTCCTTAAAGTTTGAAAATATACGCCATTCATCGCAAATATAGACTTTATCGTATGCCTTATGTTTATATGTTGGAGAAGTACGTTCCAATATCGACTTCCACTTCCTATAGCATATAGAAGTAGCATAGTGATCAATGTCGTTTATGCCTGATCCACACACATTGCTCTTTGTCTTTAAATATCCGCATTTAGGACATTCTGCTCCATTTAAGTGGCTGTTAGGTGTTTGCCAAAACTCACCGTGTTTAGGACAGATTATGTAGGTCTTAGTACTAATACCTTGATATACTGTCTTGGAATAATCGTATTTCCCGTTATGGACTTTCGTAGCCCGTTCAATAAAAGACTCTGTTGTGGACAATAGAGAATTAGATCGTTTCTCTATTCCACATTTTGGGCAACCATGACCGTGTAGGTGATTCCCAGCATTCATTGTTATAGTTCCATGTTTGGGACAAATAAAAGTTATAGGTTTCTTTTGTCCTCTATAAATAGTCATAGAGTAATCATATAAATCTCCATGAACTTTCTTTGCGGACTTTATAAAAACTTATGTTGGTTTGCATTTAGACTTTTTTCGGTTTTCATACCCACATCTTCGGCAACCAAATCCTATAAGATGTTGATTAGGAAATATCCACGATTCGCCATGAGTAGGACAAATTATGCAAACTTTTGTTTCACCATTGACATACTTGGTCTTTGAGTAATCAAATTTATCACCATGAATAGATTTTGCTTTGGAAATAAACTGTTCTGTTGTGAGTTTGTTTGAAGGGTTCATTTTGCTAAGAATTAAGCTGTGCTAAGAATATAAAGAAACGGAAAGCGTCTTAGCTTCGCCTTTCATCGGGGTAGCTACTCCCCAACTATCCGTTTCCGAATACAAATATACGATAATTTGATTGGTTATTAAAATGATAAGACAGAAATTTATATTGTCTAAGTATCGTTGGAATGTTTCCGTATATTATGCCATTGACTCATACTATATTGACGAGATAATAGACAATATGTATTCCATCGGATGTGACGGAGATATGCTTCGTACAGCCTATGACAATATGAGTTCCGACAAAATGAATACCGGCGTCACATATTCCAACTTCCGGGATAGAAAAACAGTAATGGTCATTGCCATTACATCCTCTGCAAAGGAGTTTGAGAAATCTTGGCGGCATGAGTGCGGGCATCTTGCTACACATATTTGTCAGGCTTTTGATATTACGCCATACGGAGAAGAAATACAATACTTAGGACAGGACATTGTGGAAGCGACATGGGACATAGCAAAGAACTTCCTTTGTGAGTGCCATTGTTGCAAGAAAAAGAAAAAAGAATTATTAAAATGAAGAATAAACAGCTGAAAAAAGCATTGAAAAGCAATACACCAATAAATAGTCTGTATGCTTTAATTCCTGCCGGACAACGGGATGCATTTAAGAAATTTGCAGCAATGTTCGGATTTAATGATGAAAAGATAAAAAAGATCCTGGCAAACGAAAAGAATTAAACACACCATGACCGAAAAGTTTGACATACTTGTAAACTTAGCCGACAACGCAGTAAGCAGCTATATCAGCGAAATAGCCCTGTTTGCTTTAAGATGCCTGTAAGGACGCGTAAATATTTAGTCGTGAACATATCGGAAGGTGTGAGAGGGGAGTTGTGTCCCCTCTTTTTTGTAACTTTATGCAATGTTGATGCGTATATGTTAAAAATGCCATTATAAAATGATTTTCTGGATTTTTTGTTTGTAAATCATATTTCCAGAATCTATATTTGTGGCATAATTATGCTCTTGGCTTCGTATGTTCTACCAATTTTGGTTTAATAATGAGCATGCCGACCCAAGAGCCTTTGTTTTTTATAATGATATGAAATCAAACAATAAGCCAGAATCTAATTTTAGTGTACCAGTCAAAATAGCTGTTCTAATAGACGGAGGATTTTTTATTAAAAGATATAATTATTTATATAATAAGGGAAAAAACAAAACTCCTGAGGAAGTTGCTGATGACATTTATACATTAGCTCATTCACATGTTGGGAAAGAAAATTATCTTTATCGTATATTTTTCTACGACTGTGTACCTTTTTCAAAAAGAGTTCATAATCCTATTTCTAAAAAATGTATTGTTTTTGAGAGAAGTCCTGAAGCTATATTTAGGAATAAAATATTTGAAGCCTTAAAACAAAAAAGAAAAGTTGCACTTAGACTAGGATATCTTAAGGATTCTGGCAATTGGCAAATAAGACCAAATAAAATAAAGGAATTATTATCTGGTTCATTGAAAATAGAGGACTTACAAGAAAGTGATGTTTATTACGAATTAAGGCAAAAAAGTATAGATATGAAGATAGGGGTAGATATTGCTTCTTTATCATTAAAGCATTTTGTTGATAGAATTGTACTTATATCTGGTGATGCTGATTTTGTTCCAGCATCTAAATTAGCGAGAAGGGAAGGCATTGATTTTATCTTGGATCCTATGATGGCTCATGTAGATAATTCTCTATTTGAACATATTGACGGAATGAAGTCTCCCAAAATACCACCTAGAAGGAAACAAACTAAGTAATAGCGAGGACTAACCTCGCTACTTCTTTCCCTTTAATTTGCTAATAACCCAGTCCAGAAATTCATTTTGTATCTGGATAGCTTCTTTATCTGGTAAGTTCAAAGCTCCTCCTCCGGTTAAATGTCCCCATCCACGCAATAATAATATGTTTTCGTTATCTTTTTGTATGAACACATCGTTTACATACGTTATATTTCCCAAATTCAGATGTGTATCTTCATTGCTTAGTGTATCACAAATATTCCTGATAAGTTCATTGTTTCTTGTAAGGATCATAAATGCCATAACACCATTAGATGAGAATATGTATGGTTCTGATATCCGGAATGGAGGTTTATAAATTTCAAGTGCTTTCATATTTATTCATTTAGTTTTTGAATCGTTTTTGTTGAGTATCTACAATCAGGTTTTTGATAACTTTTTTTCGTAAGATATTTCTCACTCACGTATCCTAATTTCATGCCTCGGCTATAAGATGATGCATCAACATCATAGTACCACTCTTCATTATATCTGTATATATCTAGTATTTTTACAAGGAAACATGAACCAACACCATAATGTAGATATGCCTTTTGCCCAGCATGAAATTTAGGCAGATAAATAAGGTTATTCATTTAATTCCTCAATAAATTCACTCATGTACATATACTTCATCATCACACAGGATATGACATAGGTCTCCTTTTATTATTTTTGCTTTTCTCATGTTTCTATTAAAGGATTATTTTATTTACTCCCGCTATTAATGTCGCTACCAAAATGCTCTATAAGCTCTTTTACTGTGGCCTTATGGACTTTCCCATCATCATGTGTATAGTTATGTAGATAACTAAAGATGAATGATCCGACAGGCATCCACGTATCCTGATTTGGCCAGTGTATTTCTTCTTCTGTAACAAACCATTGATTCTTATCTGAATCATCCCGGAGAGCAGCAATAGCATAAAAAAGGTCCTCATTATCACCGCAATCTATTACTCCATTACTTTTTAAATCTTCAAGTGCTGTTTCTGACCAAATCCCGGTTACTACTCTATGACATGCTAGTAAGTAATCAGGCTCACAATCTAAATAGACCTTTAATCCTAAATCTTTTAATTTTTCTACTAATTCCGGTGTATTTTTCTGAATAAAACAAGGTATTGTACGCATAATTAATTCTCCTTTACTTTATTTGCATTAATAGAACAATTCACATAGTTCATATACTTTATATTTATCTCTTATATAATTTTAGATACTTTCATCCAATGGGTAATTCCATGAACTGTATCTCTGGAGTAAGCAGTACACCATAATTTTTCCTCTTTTACATAGTAAGCTATATCTACTCCTCTTCCATATTCATTCGTCACAATACAATTAAAGTCATCTTCTGGTAGTCTTTCTGTAACACTAATCCATAAAGATTCTGGATGTTTATCTGCCTATACTGCGCCTTCTAATAACAAAGATACTGATTCTATAGTCTCTGTTATGGGGGTCCTACTACTATATCCTATATTACGGATACCTATTTTTCTTACTTGCTCATCTGTTAATTCTATTTCAACAGAACGCTTTTTAACTGCTGGCATACTTCCTGTATTTTCATATTCATAGTATGCTTCTTGAATGTTATTTATAACAAATAATAGTTTCATATTATTGCTATTTTACAGATTTAATACAAATTACAATCTCAAACGTAATTTAAATACTAAAATCGAACCAAAATAGACTACTACAATCGAGACATTTACAATTAGCCGCGGACGTAAAATACCCTACTTCGTAGTGGTAAGATCCACAATAAGGACATCTACATAGATTTATACTAGTCATTTTTCTCATCTTTAAGTATTAGTATTTATAGCATTTTATCGGACAAAATTTTTCATTAATTTTTATTATCATAAGTCAGTCCTCCTTAATTATACTTATACGAACGTCCGAACATCTGTGATATCCGTATTGGTCAAAACCTGTATTATTGCGAACCCAATTCTCTATTTCAGCAAGAGTAGTATCTGAATCAAATATATTGGTAACAGGAACTCCTTTCTCCCAGTTCTGATTACTTGTTACGTCAAATTGTGCTACAAATTTCATAAGTCCTCCTTGTTTGGTATTAAATCTTCAATGTATGCCCATTTAATAAACATATCTACTGAAAGAAATCCATCCCACGTTAAATTTAATAGAGTAATCCGACATGACCTATTTGAATACATAAGCATTAATTCTTTTGATGTATCTGCTTGCTCTGTTCTATCGTGCCATACGCTGTTGATGCGCCATTTTGCACCGTAATAAAATCCTTTGTATAAAGGGTCTCTATCAATGTCGCTTATCTCGTACTCTCTATTGGCAAAGTCTTCTGCCGCCTTGATAATCTGTTTTCTTGTGATCATTTCTTCTCCTCCTTTTTATTATCGCTTTTACTGTTTTATTAAATGTTAATATTTGTAGCATTTTATCGGACAAAATTTTTCATTAATTTCATCCCCGACCTTCATAACTCTTCTCATGTTATCTGTCTGAACAGATAAAAAACGAGAAATCACATCATCAAACATATATATCTTTTTACCATCTGAGATCTGATTTATGCCTTTCCTGAAATAAACAATACGATGAGATTTGTTTGAGACAGCATATACAAATACAGGTTTGCCTATCCCATCCGTATTTTGAAGTTCTTTATGCTGCTTAAAACATATATGTTCTACTATTTTCTTGAAATTATATTCACTTTCATCATGTGATTCCATTTTAATCGTCCTGAATTTGACATACACTTTACTCCCTCTTTCTGTGAGGTCCACTTTGTCCATAATATCATGAACAAAAGGTATTTCATGGATTAGGATTATATAAACTTTCATATTATAGAAGTTTAGTTTTTTCTTGTGTTTGTTTTCTTTCAGGCTATTTTAAATGCTTCTTCGCGCATGTTATTTAAATTCATTTTCTCTCCTTTTCTAAAAGTTTGTTTTCAGCAAGATAACAAAGCATTTCATAAACAGCTTCTAGTAATGTCTCACGACGGATAGATTTAATAACTTCTTTATTAATAAATCCAATAACTTCATAATATACGTCCCAACAATTTGATAACTTTTCTATTGTAAGACCATTTAACCTATCGTTTGTAATACTATGAGGAAGTTTGTCTAATAAATCTTGAAGAGTAAACACTCCATAATCCATTCTAAGTGAATGGTCATAGTTCCCCATTTCAGCATCATAGTATCTGTCTAATACTACGATTTCTTCCCTTAAAGTTTCTGCTTCGTCATAATCTATATAATTCTCCTCTTCATCTTTAAAGAGATGTACAACACTAGCTTCCTGTGTATCAACACCTAAGTCCCTTAGATGTCTCATTTGACTTATTGATAAAACTTGGTTTTTCATAAATTTGGCTCTATAAATTCAACATTGTATTTTTCACAGTAGTATTCAAAAGGTTTTTGACTGAAAGGGAATATGGTCATTGGGCCTATAAAATATCCGTCACAGTGTGCTATTTCGTTATATTTCTTTTCTGCTGTTTTGCGTATTTTCTGCTCAGTTCCATACCCTGATTTATGCAAGAAAAATACAGTTATTTTTTCTCCTTTATCAAGCAGCTCCTTGAGCCGCTTGTAGTCTTTACTGGTTTTGTTGGGGATCATGGTTGTTTGAACTTATTAATTTTAGGGAGGGGCATTACACCCCTCTAGTTTGAGTTATTGAATTGCTATTATATTCTATTTGTTTTGGATTTGTGGTCTTAGATTATATTTACTATCAATATCAGATAACATTTCCTTTAAATAATATGCTTGTTCTGCTGTTATTGTTAACTTCTTTTTCCCTGATTCAATCAGGATACTTTCCCCATTGTATGTAATTGAAATTTTACCCATATTTATATTGTTTGATTTATTTTCTGTCTGCTTTTTAAAACACAATCTTTTACCGCGTTTGAAGCAATAAAACTTGCTTTTGCACATTCATTGTTGCCTTGTAGATTATTGTTCTTAATATTTTCCGAAGCCAATTCTTCAGCAAATTTCACTGACATAAGTTCAAGCCGGGAAAGATTATCACGGATATTAGCTTTCTCCGGTAAGTTTTTCTTTTGTCTGATTACATCAGTTTTACCGCCAAATAAAGGGGAGTAAATCGCATTCGTACATTGCCGGAAACCATCATGTTTTACACCATGTTTTGCAAGAGTAGAAGTAAATGTATTACGTACTACTTTCCCTTCAAAACGTTCTTGAATCCATTTTTCATCCTTACCTCTCTTTTTGTAGGCTTTAATGTACCGATCTGCTATAAGGTCGGGATTTTTTTCTTCTTCGATACGCTGGAAGAAAACCTCGTTTATTAGAATATGGAGTTTGGGATCCAACCATTTTGCATAAGCAAGTGCTAAATTTTTATGCGCCCATGTCCCTCCATCTGATTTCCCTCGCTTAGATTTCAAAACCCCCATTTTGGGGGTATTTAAAAAATTGCACACTGTATCAATAAGTTCAATTGTTGATTCACGGCGTTGCCATGTAGATGGGTCTTTTTTATTTGGGCTATTAGCCGCTTTCCATAAATCTGTCAGACTAAGCATGTCGCCGTCCGATCTGACATTACCCAAAATACTATTTTGAGTTTTGTCAAATAAAACTAATTCTTTCATGGTAAGTTATTTTGTAGTAAATGAATCAAGATAAAGCTGCGCCAGACAAGCCCCATGATAGTCGAGATTTGCCCGGTGTGTTTTATGGAACTCGGCAAACCTTTGGAAAGCACCATCGCTTAGGATAAAGTAATAGGCTCGATTCTTACACCGTTTTTCTTCCTCTTTCTTCTGCTTTTCCAGAATGTTCTGCCTTTTCTGTTCAGCCAGTTCCGTTTTTAATTCCTGGTTTTCGGATTTGAGCGTCTTGATTTCACGCTCTAATTGCAGTAGTTTACCCTCGTTTCGTCGGGGTGGACGTTGAATAGATGCTACACTGATAGCAGCTTTCAAATTTTCACGATTCTTGGTCATTCGCGTATGAAATTTGAAATTAATAAAATAAAGAAAGCTACTCGCCTCCCTAATTCGACCAAGAATCAATTGTGTACAGTAAAGCACAGCAATCCGCAGGGATTTGAGTAGCTTATTTTCTTAGATAAGATACATCACATAACAGCATAAAAAAATGCTGCACTTTCAATTACACTAAAAGATTCTTGGTCTGAATCGAAAGCAAACATACGGCATTTTTCCGACAAATCAAAATCATTCTGCATAGGGATTATTTTTTAACGATTCAACACAAATAATCTTCATATATCACTTTCAGGCCATGTCCGCAATAAGGCAGGATTTTGTTTAGTAGTTCTTTATCCATTATTCTATTAATTTAAATTCAGGAATAATTTCTTATATTTGCCACACGCAAAGAGTTGCGCATATTGTTTTGTAATTGTTGTAGCTGAGTTTAGTACTTACCGAAAAGACCAAAATAAAAAATACAGATACTAAGCTCGTTGGACTACGTATATACGTGTCTGCGAGTTTATTTCTGTAAGGGTATTGGTCTACCTCGGTAAGAATAGATAAAGCAGACACGTTTTTTTTGTGGTGTCTGTTGTGGTGGAGTTGGCGCGGACGTCATCATTTGATGGCGTCCATTTTTATGTGATAAATTGATAATCAGGAATGATACTCATTACCCAAAACAACAGAATATCAAGACATTACTAATGTGATGGGTATGTGATAGCCATTATTTGAGTAGTGACGGATTGTCGTGGATATTGCCTATAATCTTGCAATTACCTTCAAACCAAGATGCAGTTTGTTGATCCGACAGAGGCATTGAAGGATTTGTGCCGCCCTGATATCCATGACCAAAAGCAAGAGGATTACATTCTGTAGCAAATCCTCCCGGTGTCTGGAATATCGTCAGGATTGTTCCAAAGTTATCTTTAAAAAAATCTCCAGTGAAAGCTTTGCGTCTGGCGTTGTCATATATTCCGATGAATTGTCCTATAGTTTCCGGATCTACTTCTATCTGTAAAGGGGTATTAAAAATAAACGATTTTACCCGGTCATTATCCAAATCCTCCATATAAAATCCTTCAACCCATTCACCGAATTTTTTATCAATAGGCTTCCCTCTGAATAATATTTCTCTATTCATGATTTTGTTTTTAAATACCGTTTCCTGACTCCTTTGTACTGTGTTCTTTCAATAATCACAGTACGGGATTTTTCATATTGTTTTTCTAGTTCTTTCATTTGTTTCAAAGCTTCTGTCGCTTTCTCCCTTTCATGTTTCTGGTTTTCGGAAGAATACCAGTTCTGATCTATCGATCCATATTTGTCCATAGCACACACCGATAAATTAATTAAAGTTTTAAATATTCTCGGAACTCATTAAACATTCTGCACATCTTCTAAAATAATTCAAGTTGTGTATGTTTCTGTGCCTTGCCAATAATAAAGTCGCAGATAAAATTACGAGCATAGTCTTGTGAGATTAGCGAACGTTCTTCTGAACAGATACCCGATTCTTTTCCTTGCTTACAATTCATTATTACTTTTGTTTCTTTAGGTTTCTGAAAACTCTTTCCATTTGTCGGTTCGCAATTAAAGAACCAATATGCAGTAGGCTTTTTGAAGTAGTCGCCCCTTTTCCTCCTATCCATATCAACAAATGTGTACGGAATAAAGTTTGCAGGATACAACAGATAATGCGGTTGTGTGGCAGGATTCTCCAATATCATTCTTATCTGCCTGAAATCACAAACAGCAAAAAATTTATATAATAAAGAATAGAACTTCTCTCTTTTACCTATTCTCTCAAGTACTATTTCATATTGCTCATTTTTAGATTTACAATATAAGTTATTGCAATGCATTTGATAGTAATTTGCTTGCATGGACTCAAAGTAAATGCACGGGAAGAAAGCCATTATCAAATCGTCTTTCGTAATACTATCAAACACGCTTCCTTTACCGTCATACGCTTTTTCAATCTCCGCAAACAAGTCTACAACGTGGTCAGTTTGTCCAAAATTATTTTGGATATCATAATCTTCCGATGGTATTCCCAGCTTTATAAACTCATTCTTGAAAGTTCCACTTTGCTCGAACATTAAATGAACTTTTCCTTTTATTTCCATTACTTTATCAAATTGTTTTCTTTTAGTAATTTGATGACTTTCCTCTCTGCGTTTTTCATGTTTAGCGCTTGACTCCCAAAGTTGATAATTCGACCGCATTGTATGTATTTTGGGGTACATACACGCTCTTATGCAACTATTGCAAGGCGATATGTTTTCACCTGATAAGTCTTGTTGGGTTTTACAGTCCGGGCAGCCTATTCCGAGCAAGAATTTATCTCTAAAATTTGTCGGTTTCCCAGCCTCTTTATGTCCGGAAAGAAACTGTTTTGATAGTGTTATTACGTATGTTTTCATTGTTTCAGTGATTTTTTATTAAAATGGTCTTCCGGATTCGTTTGTGTTGTGGTCGAATATCTTCGTGAGACTTTCATTATACCTGAATTTCACGTCACCTACGGCTCCGTTGCGCTGTTTAGCCATTATGAGCGCACCTTCTCCGGTTATCGGGTTGTTATGAGGATCTTTCAGCTTGTAATATTCCGGACGATAAACGAATATAACCTTATCTGCATCTTGCTCGATGGCTCCTGATTCACGAAGGTCGGATAGCTGTGGCTTTTTATCCGCCCGTTCTTCACAAGCTCTGTTAAGCTGGGATAAAAGGATAAAAGGCACATTAAGCTCTTTCGCGATTATCTTTGCCTGTCTGCTCGCCTGTGCAACTTCCTGTTCCCGGTTTTTCCCCTTTTCGCCCATATCAGCGAGTTGTAAGTAATCTACGAGTATCAATCCGCATTTTCCCTGCTTTGACATTCTCTTAGAGTGTGCACGGATGTAGCGCATGGATACTATCGGGTTGTCGTCAACGTATATCGGCAGTTCGGAAAGTCTTTTCTTTGCCGATGCGATTTGGTTGAACTCTTCGTTGGATATGTATCCGTTCCGGTATCTGTCCGCTTCGATGTCCGTCTCTGAAAGGATTAGCCTGTCGGCAAGGCTGATGCTGTCCATTTCGAGGGAGTAGATGCACACCGGGACGCCATTTCTTGCGGCGACCTTGGCGAAGTGAAGCATCACGCTTGTCTTTCCTGACCCAGGGCGTCCTGCGAGTATTATCAGTTCGGACCCCTTGAATCCGGATGTCATTTTATCCAGGTCTTTCAGTCCGGATGTTACGCCTGACATTTTCCCTTGCCGTCTGTTTTCCGTCCTCAATATCGATTCGTCAGCCGCTTTTTCGACTGCCGACGATATATGTTCCATACGACTATTCAGGGAAATGATTTCGTTTATTTTCTGCAATTGCCTATCAGCGAATGAAATGGTGTCTGAAACGTCGTTTGTTTCGTCAGACATCCGGATTATCTCGGTAGCCATAACTACCAGTTGTCGTTCTATCTGCATCTGAACGAGCAGTTTGCAATAGTGATCCGTGCGAGCAAGTCCGAAACCGGACAGGTTCGTGAGTTCGGTTACGTAGGATGCGTTGCCTGCTTCAATTAGCTTGCCGGACTGGCGAAGGCATTCGACTACCGAAATCATGTCTACCGGTATGCTTTTGTCGTTCAGTCCCCGGATGGCATCGAAGATTATGCGGTTTCTGGGGTCAAAGAACGCATCTGTGCTTAGCTTTGACACCACATCGGTCACTGCTTCGTTAGATAGCATCATCGCCCCTAATACGGCTTTTTCCGTGTCTGGTGAGTTCTGTCTACCAACTTTCAAGTCTTCCGTCATCTTTTTCCTCCTTTCTGTTTTTTAGTTGGATTTTAAGCCACCTGAAAAAGTGGGATTTGAAATCTTTTAGGCTTTTCATGTTTTCACCTATACACTCGAGTTCGTCAAAAAAATCGTTCACCCACTTAATTATTTCATCGGGTTTAAGCTGTTGCTTCATTGCTATGGTCTCAATCCATGCCGTTTCTTCGGAAAATATTCTTTCCTTCAAATTTTCAATCGGGATTATTCCTTCCGACGAAAAATCCAAAAGGGGGATTATAGGGGGATTATTTATTTTCTTTCCTTTCCTTTGTGTACTTTTGTATACATTTTTGTCATTTTTGCATACATTTATTGCATTATTGTCTACATTAATAAGTAAATAAGGATATTCTTCCTTGGGCTTTCTTCTTTTAATGGCTTCAAAATATCGCTTCTGAATACCTTCACTAGTCAGAATCTTTACCGAGCTGAAGCAGGAGCTGTCAAAGAACCCCCACCTAACTAAGCGATTCACGATCTGGTCCAGTAATTCAGAGTTTATTCCTGGAAGGGATTTTAAAAGTTTCATTTTTAACGGCTCATTCCACACAGCGAAGTATCCATTCCGGTATACCGCACATAGCAGCTTTATTGCTGTAATTTCTCCTTTTATCCCAAACTCTCCAGAAATTGCACCTATTTTCTCATCATCAAAAAAATCAACATCAAAAGAAAAATATTTCAATCCTTCTTTTAATTGTCTCGCCATATCATATTGCTGATTTTAATAGTTCAGAAATGTTTATAAGCATATTAGCCATTATTTTAGTTTTAGTAACATCACGATGATATTTGGCATGACAATCTTCACAAAGAGTGATTAAATCACTTGTATCATACTCCCATGGTGCCGCTCCCTGAATATATTTTTTATGATGTACATTTAATGGTTTATCAGCGTGAAAACACATCTGACAGGTAAATCGATCCGCTTGCATGGCTTCCAGTCGCTTTCTTTGCCAGCGAGGGTCTTTTAACAATTCTCCATATTCCATATCACAGCTTTTCAATTTCGTTTTTCTGGCACTCAATGAAATACCGATATTTATTAACCTCTTCCATGAGTTTAATGTTTGACTTTTCCAATTCCTGATTTTGGGCTTTGAGTTTTTCGCATTCGTTAAATTTCGCATCATACGCCTGTGAAAGCATGTTGAACTGATGGATACTTACAACTTCATCGGATTCTTGATTTTTGTCTTGGTTTTGGAGTTGTTTTTCTACTTCTTTAGCAATACCGGAGGAGTCTCCTGATAAGGATGTGATAATTAGTGCTATCATAGTTTTTATTCAATTTTTTACTGTTGTTCTGATTCTTTAAATTTACCATCTTGTAAGGTATAGTACACATCTTCTTTTATCTCAATTCCATCTACTTGTTTAGTTACAACTGAAAATGGAATATATTTTTGTTTTTCTTCTGAATACTTCCATTCTGCAAGAGTAATCCATGACCCTATTTTTGCTTTAGCTGATGAATTAATACCAGCGCACATTATGACACAATCATCACCAGAAGAACTGATTTTAGCATTATGACCAGAAGAACTGATTTTAGCACTATCACCGGAAGAACCGATCTGAGCATCATCACCGGAAGAACCGATCTGAGC
>ERZ838577.151-NODE-151-length-117922-cov-10.408520_pt1 | contig 117922 bp, 99 predicted proteins | sample MGYA00519682_ERZ838577 | MGnify/ENA primary metagenome ERZ838577 (study PRJEB31850, sample SAMEA3708838) | human gut metagenome | biome: human gut; feature: human-associated habitat; material: faeces | place: China | collected 2014 ... | reverse complement strand
TTGCATGTGTTAAGCCTGCCGCTAGCGTTCATCCTGAGCCAGGATCAAACTCTCCGCTGTCGGTATCTTGTTTTCTTTTTTTTCTTCAAAATACTTTTCGGTTCGCCAGGTTCGTCGGAACCTCGCGCCCTACTGCGTTTGTCTTGACCTCCGGCACATTCTTCAGGTCGGAATTGATACGGAAACTTTCCTTATTGAACTTTCCCTGTATCTTTCTCAACCGGACACCTCTTTAAAGTGTCCCGCTGCTTGTCTTGGTAGCAAAATGTCATTGTGCGATGCTTTCGTTCCCGAAAGCGGATGCAAAGTTATAACAAATTTCTTCCCTGTGCAAATATTTCAATAAAAAACTTCCAAAAAAATTTTAAAGAAAACATAAATAAAACAAATAGCGCAGCCTGATGATCGCGCTATTTGTTTGTATGATAATTTCTTGGAACCGTCTTTATTTTCTTCTGCGGCGCACGGATTTTGTAGCCGAAGAATTGGGTTGTTTCGACGATGAAGATGAAACTTTCGGCTTTTTAGCCTTTCTTGCGGTCGATGAGCGTTTGCGCGAGCGGGCGGAGGATTTCTTTACGGTGGTGGCTTCCGCAACTACCGTACGTCCGGGGATGGAATCTCCCTCCGCAAGGGCTTTGGCAGCTGCCTCGTCGCGCTCGCGTTTGGCAAGATATTCCTCACGGCTGGGCACCCACAGGTCTTTGCCATAGGATTTCAAATGCTTGTCGATACTATCCTGCGCATGTTTACGGGCATCCTCGTCGGGATACATCTGCGCCATGGAGAGATTGCGGAGATTACGCGTTTTATATATCTCCCCGTCGTAGAGTCCGAGATTGAAGTAATCATCGAGACTGTATTGCGGGATATTGTTGTCGTCGCTCACGAAAACATACTGATGCGCGAGGAAGGGGCGCAACTGGTCAAAACGCACCCAGAACATCGGGTATTTGGCTTCGCCGCCGAAGTCACCCATACGTGTCAGCACCGGGCAGATGGCCTCTACCCTCGTTTTCATGCGGTTGGAGCGGCGGTCGAATTCCCATTTCTCGATTATGTAATAGTTAAGCACCTGCGATGTAGGCATATCCGCCTCCTCTATTTCGTATCGCGGATTCTTCGCCGTAGAGCCTTTCGCCTCTTTGTAATAGATACCGAAGCGATCGAGCATCTCTCCTACTTTCACCTTATACTGGTCGGTAAATATTTCCCGCCCGTCGAGATATTCATAAGCAGGGATGCGGCCGTCGACAACAGCGCCGAGAATCACCCTGAGCAGGTTTTCACGGCCGTCGATCACATCCTCGGGATAATAGAGGGGGGCATTCTCCTTTTTAGTCAGGTCGAGCTCTCGATAGATCTCGCGCATATAGGAAAGGTCGGCGTCGTGAGGGCTTTTGTCCTCATAGAAAGCCTGCATGCGGTCGGTGACGCCGACTTTCTTTTCCGTTTTCTTTTTATCCTTCGGACTGCCCCGGCGCACAGTTCCGCCGGTCTCAACCTGGGCCATGATGCCGAAACAGCAGAGAAGCAGTGTGAATGAAACTATTTTTCGGTATATCTTCATCTTTATAATGATTTCATCAGTTGAGTGCCACTTCCATTGGGGAAATATCGCGTGTGATTCCATCAGGCCCCTTAGCCTTCACATTGGATATGAAGAAGCTCTTGCCGGCTTTCAGCCTGCGGAACTGTTCGCGCTGGCGAGCCGAGAAGCGCGCGCCGTCCGACAGTTCGGGGATTGCATTGCCCATCTGGTCGAAGAAGACCGTGGAGAACGACACCACCGAATAGCTGACGTTCAGAATATCGTCGTCGATGGCGGCCCCCAGTCCTTCGGAAGCCATCAGAGCTCCTTTGGAGATACGTTTGGGCGAACCTTTGTAATGAACGGTATTTCCGTTGCCGTCTTTCACGGCGAGATAGGGGGTGGGATCGGGAAGTTTGCGGACGCGGAACTTCATCGAGCCCACGGTCTGCGAACGTCCGTCGATAGTGGCAGTGACAGAGATCACGGCCTCGCTTCCCACTTTTCCGGGATGGGCCACCCAATGGTCGCCGTTGCGGGTAAGGGATCCGTTAGTCATGGTTGCCTGCACGCCGCTCATCGGCACTCCCGGCACGGAAATGCTTATTGGGTTGGCAATTCCGGCATAGAGCACGTTCATCATTGTCGGGGAGATGGTGGCCATTGGCTCCATCACTGTGTAGGATGACCTGAAGGGACGGCGGTCCACACTGCCGTCGGCCCGCGCCACTTCAATATAACCGGAATATTCATGCGTGCCGACATTGCCGGCCACGAATTCATAGAGTCCGTTGGGATTGGCAAGGCGCGCTCCGTTCACGAATATATCGGGGCGGCGCGTGGTGTCGATAGCGGCGAGCACGATATTTGCCGAATAGCGGCCGCCACGCATCACCATGTTGGAGTTGGGAATCACATAAGCGTTAAGCTCGTTGACGCGCACATCTCCTATATCCACATTGGTGATGAGACTCGACAAAGCCTCCGACTCGGCCTGACGGATATCGTTCTGAAGTTTGGTGAGAAGTGTCACCGCAGCGACTGCGGGCATATTCTCGAACATTTTCTGTTCCCAGGATGTGGGGCCTACGGTTCCGGCTTTTGCCGTGACTTTAGTGGAGAGCATCTCCATGACGGCACGTTTCTTGGCTGAATCGCTTATGAGTGTAGCAACATATTCGCGGTAATCATCGAGGTTCTTGCGCAAAGAGGCGCCCTTGTTGGTTGCCGGATTGAGCATCGTCACCGATGATGCCTCGAGATCATCGTTATTCTTTATGTCGGTATAATTTCCTTCCGGGCCGTCGGCCGCGCGGGCAATCTGGGTCTTCAGCGATTCAATCACGGAATAGAGGGCATCGGAGCGGTTGTGGAGCTGCACTCCTTCCTGGTACCATCTTCCCGCCTTCTCGGGATTCTGTCCGTAGAGATCCTCGAGATGGGCGAACTGAACGGCATTACGCGCCGAGATATTGAGATTTGTGCGCTGCATCCCCTCCTGAACCTGGCTGAATCCGTTGAGCACATCGCTCGAAACGTTGAGGGCGAGCATGGCCGTGAGGACGATATACATCAGGTTTATCATCCTCTGCCTGGGCGACATCCTCGCCACATTGTTACTTCCGCCTGCCATTTATCTCTTTAGTTGGGGATTATCTGTTTTCGTTTTCATCCTGAGCGGCGAAGGGGTTTGCCGCCGCGCCACCCATCATCGGGTTCTGCATGTTGATGGTCATTGCTGTGATCATCTTCTCATAGACGGCGTTAAGCTGACGCATATAGCGGGCCATCTTCTCTGTCTCTTCGCAATAGCGCGAAGATTCGTTGGCCGATTTCTCATACATGTCGCGGATATCCTTCAGCCCGCGGTTCACCTGATCGATCGTCTCGAGCTGCGCCGAGATGTTCTTGAGCTGTATCTCGTAGATGGTGTTCAGTCCCGCAACATTGCGGTTGAGATCCTGCATCCTCTCGGCATAGGTGTCGTTGAGGGTGGCGATCTGTTCGGCCACGCTCTGCATCTGGCTTATATATTCGCCGGAAACATTGGCGAAACCTTCGGCGTCGGGAAGGTCGGGAACCGACATGGAGGGGGGCATAGTTGCCGCGGGAGCCGCTGCCTGAGCCGGGACAACGCCTGCTCCGGAGACAGCCTCCGAATATTCACCTTCGGGATATGGCACGCCGCCGACAACCATGCCGGGATGGCCTGTGAAATCAGGACGGTCTTCGGCATTGCGGGTGTCGAGCACCGGGAATACCTCCTCCCATGCGTATTCTTTGGGAGGACGGTCGAAAGCCGTGAGTATGAACATGGCGATTTCGGTTCCCATACCGATGCAGAGCAGAAGGCTACCCCCCGGAAGGTGAAGAATCTTGAAAAGAGCGCCCCAGATCACGATGGCCGCTCCGATGGAATAAGCGAAATTGAAGAACCGCTGACCCTTCTCTCCATGAAGGAAGCGTTCGATTCCGTTGGCATATTTGCGTATCTTAACCATATTGATGGTCTTTGGAAAATTCTTTTTCTGTTATTTCTTCTTTTTGCCGGTTCCCTTGGCGAAACCGATCTGCGAGCGGACACAACGGAATCCGATATACGACCGCTGCTCGTTCTGATATTCCCACATGCGGAGATCGGAGCGGATATTGTCGGCCACATCTTTCCAGCTGCCGCCTCTCACGATCTTACGTTTCATCTTATATGGGTCTTCTTTCGCCGCATCATAGCGGTATTCGGGATTGAGGTCTGAAGTGAGCTTGCTCACGCTCTCGGTATATGCCGTGGAGGTCCACTCCGACACGTTTCCCGCCATGTCGTAAAGTCCGAAGTCGTTGGGCTTGAATGTCCCGACAGCAGATGTGATCACATGTCCGTCGCGCACGAAGTCGCCGTCCATGGGTTTGAAGTTCGCATAGAAGCATCCGCGCTCATCCATCGGCAATTCCTCCTCCCAAGGATAAGGACTGGCGGAATTGCCTGCGCGTGCGGCATATTCCCACTCGGCTTCGGTGGGCAGACGGTAAGGTTCTATATAGACTCCCTCCTTGCCGAGCGAGCGGCGCAGATAATCGGTGCGCCAGTTGGCGAATGCCGTGGCTTGCTCCCAGCTTACGCCCACCACAGGATAGTCGTTATAACCGGCATGCGAAAAATACATGCGGGTATAGGGCTCATTGTAGGCATTATCGAAATCGTTGATCCAGGCCGTGGTGTCGGGATAGACATTCACGATGTATGTGTTCACGAAGTCGTAGTCGCCGGTAAGAGGTCGCGTCACAGTCTCGCGCACGATCGTTCCGTCCTCGGTGAAATACGCCGTATCTTTGGAGATGGTCGGCAATTCGGTGGGCACGGGAAGGTCGGTGTTGTATTCGCGGCGCGTGGGATCGAGACGGTTTTTGCGTTTGGCGGCCTCCGTGTGGTTGTAGGTCTCGTAGCGGTAATTGAGTTGCGTGGGGTCGAGCTCGCGCTGCCCGGTTATGGGATTGGTGCGGTAAAGGCTTTCGATGGCTCTTGCCTCGTCCTCATTGGGATTGCGCCATGGTATGGGACGGCGCCAGTCGAGATGGGGAGTTACCGGATTTCCCTCCTTGTCCTCCTCTATCTTGAAAATTTCGTTGCCGCCATAAGCGGGGTCGGCGAGACGCTCACGGATTATCGAGTCGCGAACCCAGAACACGAACTGTTTGTATTTGGAGTTGGTGATCTCAGTCTCATCCATCCAGAACGCATCGACCGAAATACCTTTTGAGTCCTCGCGTATCCCTTTCACGGAATCGGCTTTCGGCCCCATTGCTATGGAACCTCTGTCGATGAGCACCATTCCGTAGGGGGTTGGCTCGGAAAGAGCGCTGCCGCCCACTCCGGTCACTTCGCCTCCGGCACTGCCTCTGCGTGCACCCATGCAGGAGGCCAGCGCACCGGCCATCACAAGCGAGCAGAAAAGGAGGAAAGCCCCTTTGAGGCCACGCATGCCGCTGGCTGCGGAATATGAGGATCTTGATCTTTTCATCTTTATCATTGTCGCTACATTATTCTTATCGATCGGTGTTTATTTTTATTTTTACCCGAAAAATCGAGTTTTATCTGATATCCGGCTATGATTTCGTGGCTTCCCGACGATGCCTTGGATATGGCAGATGTCGGGTAGTCGTAGGAATAGCCGATAAAGAAGTTCTTGAATTCCGCACCTACCATGGCGCTTATCGCATCTTTATAGCGGTAGCCTATGCCGAAATGGATGAATCTGTTGAAAGATGCCCGCATTGTCAGCTCGGCAGAGAAATTCGAGAAATCGGTCTTCACCATCAAGGAGGGATGCAATTGAAATAACGTGTTTTTGAGCGGGATATTGCCGCCGGCGGTAAAATATAACGCGCGTCGCAGTTCCGTTTCGTATTGCGCATTCTCCGAATTCTCTTCGGTGCCTTCGGTGGTTAGCCTGACAGTGGGCTGGAGCAGATGGAGCCCGGAAACGCCTATATAAAAGAATCGATGGGTATACCATAATCCGGCGGAAAGATCGAAGGCGCTTCCGGTAACATCCTGAGTCGGTATCGATTCATCCGTGGGCTGATGAAAGTCGTCGCCCTCGGGCAGATAGACTTCCGAACCTTTGAACTTGCTGTTGTAATAGCAGCCCTGGATTCCGAATGAAAGCGTGCCTTTGAGAAAGCGGATCTTATAGCTTGCCTGCACGTTGAGCATTAGATTGGAGAAGAGTCCTATCGATTCCTGAGTCATATTCAGACCGACGCCGGCCCGGCGTTTGCCGAGTTTCAAAGGCATGTCGGCCGCCGCCAGAAAGCTTTTAGGGGCATTGTCGATGCCTATCCATTGCAAACGGCCACCGCCGCGGATACGGACGAAGTCGATATCGCCCGAAGCCGCCGGATTATAGTAGGCCGGCACCGCCCAATATTGCGTGAGCTGCACATCGTTCTGCGCCGACGCGGGAATTCCCGACGCGAGCAGAGGTATCCCTGTCAAGGCCGCGGATATTATATTTCTGATCATTCCCTTCATATTCCCGCGCGCTATTCGAAATAAAAGGTAAGCACAAACATCTTGGATTTCACCTTCGAGAGAGACTGCGTAATCTTGAACATATCGGGATTCTCGTCGAGGTCCGGACGGTCATGACGCAGTATGTCGGTAAGACCGAAGCAGAATTTGATTTCCGGATTGAGTTTGAAGAAGGGAAGATAGAAATCGCATCCGAGGCCCACGGAGAGGTAGAAATCGGAGGTGTTGAACTGGAGATAATCCATGCGTTTCTTGCCTACATCGAATGTGGCCATGCCGCCGAGAGTGACGTACGGGCGCGTGTTGCGCAGACGGTCGCCGGAGATCTTGAGATCGAGAGGCATAACTACGAGAGCGCTTTTCACATCCTGCCGCAATGTTGTGCCGGAACCCGATTCCCGCATCTCGACGCTCTTGCTGCCGAAATACATGCCGGGAGAGAAACGAAGGTTGAAATAGCGATGAAGACGCAGATCCACAAGCACATTCGCGCAGATACCCGGAGAATATGAAGGTATTTCAACCGACCATTCCTCCCCCTCGGGAGTTACAAATCCGTTGTGAGTGAAGGAAAGATCCTGAAACTGTGTTCCCACTGAAAAGCCGAAATGCCAGCGCTTGAGATCAGCATACGGGCGGTTCACCTCTTTATCGCCGGGACGTCCGTACGCACACAGGGGCGTGAGCACAAGCATCAGTGCCGCGGCGGCAATGACCGCCAGGCGAACGGAACCATAAGCTTTTATCATTGAGGTGTGTCTCATCGTCAATTATCATAACGGCACAAAGGCCTCCATTATTGTTGTTAAGTTGTTATTAAGATTCACACTATTTATGCGGATTTTGATTAATTTTGCAGTTGCCGTAAAATTGACGGCCATCTCCTGTCGAAGATTAAAGGAGACTACTGATAACTTCAAATTATGATGAATTGGGATAGACTGATTTGCGACAAACGGCTCGGCATGGAGGAATACCATGACAGCCGACATCATACGCGCTCCGATTTTCAGCGGGATTACGACCGTCTGATATTCTCGTCGCCGTTCCGCCGCCTGCAGAACAAGACTCAGGTATTTCCTTTGCCGGGAAGCATCTTTGTCCACAACCGCCTGACCCACAGCCTTGAAGTTTCTTCCGTCGGGCGTTCGATGGGAAATGAGGTGGCAATCCGCCTGCGCGACCGCTATGCCGGCCGACCCTGCGAGAAGATGCTCGACGGCATCCGCGACATTGTGGCCGCCGCCTGTCTCTGCCACGACTTAGGCAATCCTCCTTTCGGGCATTCGGGCGAGAAAACCATATCCACATATTTCAGCGAGGGCCCTGGCCAATATCTGAGAGAATATGTTTCGCCCCGGGAATGGACAGACCTTATTCATTTCGAGGGAAACGCCAATTCTTTCCGTCTGCTTACCCACCAGTTCCGCGGACGCCGCGGCGGAGGCATGGCCATGACATATTCCTCGCTCGCCTCGATCGTGAAATATCCCTTCTCTTCAGCACATGCAGGCGAAAAGGGAAAGTTCGGGTTCTTCGCCTCAGAGGAGGAAATTTTCAGAAAAGTGGCCGACCAGCTCGGAATCCCGGAACTTGAAAATGGCCGGTTCGCACGCCATCCTCTCGTCTACATCACGGAGGCAGCCGACGACATCTGCTATCAGATAATGGATCTCGAGGATGCTCAGAAGCTCAAGGTAATACCGTCGGAACTGGTTGTGGATCTCTTCCTCGGTTTCTTCGATGAGACCGACCGCTCGCGGATGCTCCGCACCCTGGGCAGACTCGACGACCCGAACGAAAAGATTGCATATCTGCGCTCAAACGTGATCGGAGCGATGGTGGTTGACTGCGCCGAGGTCTTCGCTTCGGGCGAGGAGGCTATTCTCGCCGGGGAGTTCGGAGATTCGCTCATCGACAGGATGCAGCCGCGGCTACGCGAGGCCTACAGCCGCTGTTCGGAAACGGCATGGAACAAAATCTATTGCGCCCGCGAAGTGGTGGATATCGAGCTGGCGGGAAACAGGATTCTCACCTATCTTCTCGACACGCTGATTGATGCGGTGATGAATCCGGACAAAAACTATTCAAAACTCCTTCTGAACATCATACCGAACCAATATGACACACGCGCCGTTTCATTTTACGAGCGGTTGCAGAGCGTGCTCGACCATATTTCGGGCATGACCGATGTGTATGCGCTCGATCTGTTCCGCAAGCTCAACGGCCATAGTCTGCCGGCTGTCTGACGAATAACTATTGAATTCTTACTTATGAAAAAGATCATATTTCTGCTGATATTGCTGACATCGGCGTGGGTATCGGCTTTCGCCGCCGACTATACGCCCGAGATGATGCCGAATGTCAATGTTGCCAACCGTTATGAGTATGTGTCCGATCCGGGCAATCTCTTGACGCAGGAAACCAAAGAGCGTGTAAACAGCCGCCTGTGGGATCTACGGCAAAAAACTACTTGCGAGGCTATGGTTGCCATACCTCCTTCAATCGGCGATGTGCCTATAGAGGAATGGAGCGAAAGCCTGTTCACCCTATGGGGGATTGGAAAAAAAGACAAAGATAACGGCGTTTTGCTCGTGATAGCTCCGGAACAACACAGGGCGCGCATTCAGACAGGATATGGCATGGAGGGAGTGCTCCCCGATATTTCCTGCGCGGAAATCATCGGGCGTGAGATCGTTCCGAACATGCGAGAGAACGATCTCGACGCTGCCGTGAGCGGCGCTGTCGGGCTCATGGCCGACGCTATCGAGAATCCGGAGGTGGCAGAGGAACTGCGCTCCGACAATGCCGATAATTATTCGGGGAATATCGCCACTCTTTCCAAGGAAGCCGTTTGGGAATATTTCATGATAATAGCCGGCTGTGTGTTTCTCTTCAGTCTGGCGCTCTTCTGCTATGATCTTTACCATTCGCGAAAGAGCGACAATTACCATAAGGCAATCATGTGGCGAAGCCATCTGACTACTTTCGGCTGGTGCGCCCTATTCTCGCTCGGATCAGGTCTCATCTTCTATCTTTTGGCCCTTGTCCTCTACCGCTCTTTCCGCACGCGCCCGAGAAAATGCTCCACTTGCGGAGCGCGCATGAAACGTCTGAGCGAACAGGATGACAATGAACTCCTCTCGGCTTCGCAGGATTTCGAGGAGAAACTCGATACTATCGACTATGACGTGTGGGAATGCCCGAAATGCGGCACCGTAGAGCGCTATGCCTTCCGTAAAAAACAGGCAAAATATGAGGAATGTCCCGCCTGCCATACGGTAGCGATGCGGCTGATCGGCACAAAGACTCTGCGCCCGGCCACTTATCGAAGTGCCGGAGTGGGAGAAAAAATTTATGAATGCGAGTTCTGCCACCATCAAAAACGCTCTCAGTTTGTTATTCCGAGAAAGGAATCAGCGGCTCCTCTTATAGCCGGCGCGGCCCTCGGTTCGATGGCAGGCCGCGGTGGTGGCGGAGGCTTCGGCGGAGGTTTCGGCGGAGGTGCCACCGGAGGCGGAGGAGCCTCGGGAGGATGGTAAGAGTAGACAATTGATAAATTGATAATTAGTATTTGATATTTGACTGCAAGTATTGCATGATTATGAAGAAGATAGTTTTATTTACACTTGGTTTTCTCGCTTTGGGAGCCTTCTCGGCTTGCTCGGGCGGCAATAAAGATGGCGAGAAAAATTCAAACGATGAGAACCGGAATATCCAGTTTGAATCTTATTCTTACGACCTTATAGGTGAGTTCGCAGGCGCCGATTCGGTGCTCTATGATATCCCCGGCGGAAGATATGTGAGATATATCGGCCAGGGAGTTCTTCCCAAAGACTTGGGTCAGGCCGATGTGAAGCACCTCAGAGACACTCTTATGAAAATCGCCCGCGTGAATTTCGTGGGGGAGAACCGTCCGGAGCCCACCACTACCGACAGCATACGCATCACCGACCTGCCGGCCAATGATTCGATAGCTTGCGGGGAGGTGATTGCAAATCTTTCCACCACGTTGGTGAATACCCGCGTAATTGTATGGGAAAATGAGATTTATTCATATCCTTGCATGGCGGCCCACGGGATGACTAACACATCGTTCATCAACTTCTGCATGACCGACGGCAAGATCATGTCGCTTTCCGATCTGTTCAAACCGGGATATGAGAAGAAGCTGAAAGCGCTTATCGCTAAAAAGCTCAAGGAAGCCGGAACGCAACTGCTTGTGGAACGCGGTAGAGTCCCGATTGCAGATGAGTTCGAGATTACTACTTCGGGAATACTTTTCAGCTATGATCCCTATCAGATAGCTCCCTATTCTGAGGGAACAGTGCAGGTTGAGCTGACTACCGATGAATTGTTGGAATTGCTCTCCGACCACGGCCGGTTTGTTCTTACGGGCGTCAGCGACCGCTGACAGCAACTTTCCCGAGCCGTAGTTCGGATTCACCGTAGGGGAAAGTGATATCCAACAGGTCGCCATCGAGTTGCGCCTTCACTTCATCGGAGATTTCCCTGCCTGAAGAGTCGATCCATATCACATCGTATATGCCTTCGAAAGGGGTGGCCGAAAGCCGCCCCTTTATCATGCCGGGAGTCCAGAGGCCGGGATTCTTGCTAGCTCCTCCGAGATAGACGATATCGTAATCCGTGCCGTTTTTCACTATTGCAAGGCGATAGTTTCCACCCATACGGAGCCGCTCTTCTTCGAGCCGACGGTCGAATTCCGACCATATACCCTCCAGAAAATCAGAAGAGCGGGCAAGCCGCTCTTTAAGTGCCTCAATATCCTGATAACGAGTGTCCGGACCTCCGCAGGAGTTTTTGTCCGAGACGTAAGAGATATTCTCCACACAGAGTTTTCCGCCGGGTGAGACGATAAACCCGATACTGTCGATCTTTTCCGGCAATCCATCCATCTGCAGCAACGGCTGATATTCGCGGTTGCCGCCGCTGAACGTCACGTCATTGCCGGATTTGCTCAGACGGAACGCATTCTGCCCTGTAAAGAAGTCAAAGCCGGTTGTAAATTTATCCTCAACAGCCGAAATCTCTGTATCTCCGGAGACATGTCTCCCTTTCACTTTGAGGAATGGGGAGCAATAGGTCTCGTTCAGCCTGTCGTCATGGGTTTCGAGTGTGACCGCTATTGTGTCCCGGCCCGACAGAAGTATTATTCCCCATGAGGGAAAGCGGACTTTATGCTTACGTCCGGCGGCATCTACGTAGGGATGGCTTCCTTTTTCAGTGTTATTCAGGGAGGCGGCACGGAATTCAAATGTGATGTCGCGGCTTCCGGACGGCATGAGAGCGGTGCGGCAGACGCCTGTGGGGTTGTCGATCACTAATCTTGCCGAGTCAGGCTGCCCGAAAGAGGGAAATCCCTTGGCTCCGCCGAGACAGAGCGGCGACCGTTCGGCCGCTGAAGCCAGTCCGCATGAGGCAGTGATTATGCCTACAATGGCGAAGAGAAAAATAACGCCGCCGATGATCTTATTGACAAGCCACATCGACCTGAGGTTGAAATGTGCGCGCACTTTGTCGATAAAGAATGTCACGAAATACCACCACATCAGCGCCCCTAAGAAAATGAAAAGAAAACCGATCATGTAGTGATAGAAACGGATATCGGGCAAAAGAAAATTGAAACGGGCAAAAAGGCCGATTATCAGAAATATAATGAGCGGATTGGAGAAAGTAAACAGGAAGCCGTTAAGGATGTTGCGGCCCGGGGTTATCCTCTGTTCGGCCGGTTTCTTCAATTGCCGCGAGGGGTTGGATCGGAAGAGGTAAACACCGAACGCGATGAGTACGACACTTCCCAACAGCTGGATGATATTCTGGTTTTTCTCAAGAAATTCTTCGATAAAGGAGAGTCCGAAACCGGTAAGCAAGCAATAGAAAAGATCGGAAATAGCCGCTCCGACACCGGTATATAGTCCTGCTTTGCGCCCTTTCTCAAGGGTACGCTGAACGCAGAGTATGCCAACGGGACCCATTGGCGCGGAAATAATGATGCCGATGGCTATTCCGCGCCACATCATGTATATGATTCCTTCGAGAATATCCATCGGCAAGCCTCCTTATCTCGTGATTATATATCCGCCTCCCGATGTGCGCAGACAAGAATAACGGCTCAACCCTAATTTTCTGCTGCCCGTGGCCGCAGGGCCGGAAATGGGACTTCCTCCCTGCATCGTGACATTATAGCGCGAGCCGCATTCCGGGCATACCGCCTCGAATGTGCTGTTGTCCACAACAACCCGCGTGTCGGGATTGCATTCCACCGGACATGCCAGATCATAGGCCAGCGGTACGTTAGTCTCGGTGGTGAATGGATCCATGCCTCCGATAAGGAGCACTCCCCCGAAGCCGGTGGCTGTATTAGCCGTGTAGCGATAGCCTTGCGGTTCGTTGAGCCGGGGTATGAAATAGCGGTAGAGGCCGAAGCCGGCCACTCCGTACGTATTCCAGAGACCGGCATCCGACAGGTTGATGTTCACCGGCATCGCCGGAATACTGTCGTCGTCGACCGAATGACAACCTCCGGCTGCAATCAGGGCCATTGCCGCAACAAGCGTATGTATCTTAAAGATTCTCAATTTAATCGTATTGTCCTCTATTGGATCAATCGAAAGGAACGGCCCTGAGCATGCGGGCGAATTCCTCGGTCATTTTCTTCATCGGGCCGTTCACCATCGGCTTGAGCATCGCCGGAATCTCGAGCCTGATCTCCACTGTGGCGCCACAGGCTTCCTCTCCTTTGGGCATGATATGGAGTGAAAGCGACATTGGCACGGGCGTGCCCTCACCTTCGAGATGAATCAGCGTGGGGCATTCGCTCGCCGTCTTGCGCAGACGGATTGCCCCCATGGGGCCCGCGGGGAATGTGATTGTATCGGGTGTGACCTCTATCTGCGAGAGCATTTCCCGTTTATCGGCAGGAATCTGGTCGGCCGGTGCATTCTTTATCATCTCGCCGAGTCCCTCGAGATTGTCGAGCTTCCGGAACACTTTCTCTGCCGGAGCCATGATCGTGACTTCTTCGCTGTTGTATGTAGCCATTATTCTATGTTGTTGGGAACCCAGTTGGCCGGGTCCTTGCGCCATTCCTGCAATGTATCGATGTCTTCCTGACGTATGTATTCTATTTCGAGGGCCACTTCGAGCATCGATGAATAATTCACGAGAGAGATGAGCGGGATATTTTCATCGCGCAGACGTTTCACCGCCATCGGGAACTCATAGCTGAAAATCGCCATAAGTCCGAGCACTTCGCCACCGGCCATGCGGAGCACCTCGCTGGCCTTGACTGAGCTTGCGCCTGTGGATACCAGGTCATCGACGAGCACCACCTTGTGGCCCGGTTTCAGATTGCCTTCGATGAGATTTTCCAATCCATGGTCTTTAGGCGTGGACCGTACAAAAAGAAAAGGCAGTCCCAGAGTGTCGGCCACTATGGCCCCCATCGGAATCGCTCCTGTGGAAACGCTCGCTATGGCATCGGCTTCAGGGAAATGCTCTATCACCACCTTGGCCATCTCTACCTTTATCAGGTTTCTGATGTCGGGATAAGACAGCAACCGGGGGTTTTCGTTATATATGGGAGAATTCCAACCAGAACCCCATACGAACGGGATATCGGGTTGCAATTTTATTGCACTGATTTGCAGAAGTTTCTCTGCAAGAAGACGTTCCGGCTTTTTCATAATACAAAATTTTGACTTAACCATAGCCTCACGGAAGACATCGGAATCCCGTATCCTCCAGACACTATTAGCTCATTAAATGCAAATTTACCAATATAGCCGTAAAAATGCAAATAATTTGAAACTGTTTCCTGTATTCTATAACAATCTCGCCGGAGATAAAGAGACGGAATTATATTATTTTTAACTCCTTATTCGGACTCTTCCGTCTCCCACGCAAGCGCCGAAGCGCCGAGCAAAGCGGCCTCGGCATCATTGAGCGAAGAGGGCATAATCTGTACTCTCCCCTTGTAAAGATGAAGCATATTGCGCTCCATCGCCTCCCGCATCGGGTCGTAGATCAGACTGCCGGCTTTTGCCACTCCACCGAAGAGGATGATAGCCTCGGGGTCGGTGAAGGCGGCGAAATCGGCACAGGCCTCTCCGAGCACTTCGCCTGTTCTCGCAAAAACATCCATAGCGAGCTGGTCACCTCGCAAGGCCGCCTTATATATATCTTTAGGCGTCAGTTCATCCGCAGGGATCTCTCGCAGTAATGATGGTTCACCGGAAGCTCCGAGCATTTCAACGGCTGTCCGTACAACTCCCCTTGCGGAGCAATATGTCTCCAGGCAACCTCGGCGGCCACATCCGCATACCCGGTCGCTATGCTTGTTGACCACCACATGACCAAGTTCGCCGGCATAACCGCGTGATCCCGACATCAGGTGGCCGTCGCAGACAATACCGCTTCCCACGCCCGTGCCGAGCGTGATCATGATGAAGTTCTTGTAGCCGCGGGCGCGTCCGTAAGCCATCTCCCCGGCGGCCGCGGCATTGGCGTCATTGGTGATCGATGCCGGAATACCGAATTTTTCCGAAAGCATCCGTGCCAGCGGTATCGGCAACGGCCACGGCATATTAGTGGCATCCTCGATACAACCTGTGGCGCGGTTGGCACAGGGAACGCCCGCACCTATGCCACGCAATTTCCCGGCCAGTCCGAGCCGGTCGACGTATGGCATCAGCGCATCGTAAAGCCTGTCGACATATTCATTGACCGTTGCATGGCCGCGTGTCGGAATACTGTCACGCGCCACGATGTCACCGCGGGCACTGACAATAGCGAACTCAGTATTGGTACCGCCCATATCGATACCGATCACATAATCTTTCTCTTCGGTAGCCATAAGTTGACGTCTTATCGTTGATAATGAGGCATAGTCTCGGGGATAACAACCGAGATCTCCACAAGGCCGGCTATCTTTCCGGCTTTACGCCAGGGCATCTGATGGATAAGCTTACGCCTTCCCTCCTTCGAGATCGTATAGGTGTTTGTCTCCCCCTTGTCGAGAAGTCGGCGGATAATGCCGCACGCACGTTCGCCATGGAGATCAAAAAGGCTCTTGCCAACGACATCGCCATACTTGGCGAACGTCTCTCGGGAGCGTTCATTCATATAGATAATCTTACCGTCGATATCACTGACAGTCACGGCGCAATCCAGACCCTCGGCCCAGGACGGCACGAATTCTTCAGATATTTTCATGATATATAGTTGTTCTTTGCTTCGGGAATGGCCGGAAGCGGACGCTTCTGGGATGCGTCCCTACATCCGGCGATTCAATGTTAGCTAACCCCAAGACGCATTGCGGTAGGGACGCAATAAATTGCGTCCACGCCCTCCGCAGTCAAATGCATTTCAGTTATTAAATGATACATGCGAAACTTAAGTTACTTAAGATTTCCGAAAGAAGAGACACAAAATTAGCTTAAAAAAATTAAAAATGAGCCAATAATTTGGAAAAACCGCAGAAACGTCTTAAATTTGCAACCGCAAAAGGGCAACCGCCCTACGTGGCAGGTCCCATAGCTCAGTTGGTTAGAGCACCTGACTCATAATCAGGGAGTCCTAGGTTCAAGCCCTAGTGGGACCACCTCTACAAATCTCTATTTATCTGATATTTAGATGGATAGAGATTTTTATTTTTCAATTTTGTCCGCAAATTGTCCACGTATTTTCATTTTAGCGAGGCGTGGACAAAGTAACTATTCAGCGAATTGGCAATAGAGGCGTTTAGGTTGATAATTCAATTTAATCTCCTGCATATCATAAAATTAATAGCGATTTTATTTGCATATGTCAAACAAAACCGCTATCTTTGTAGCTGTGAAACAGCAGATTAACGACATAAATTCGGCTTTGATCGGACTATTATCCGAACTTCAATCGTTGAGAAAAACGGTTGATTCACAGCATGCCGAGATATGCACTCTCAATCGTAATGTCGACAGACTGCTGAAAGAGAACCGCGAACTGCGCAAGCGGCTGGAAAAATATGAGAAGCCGCCCAAAGACTCCGGCAACAGCAGCACACCTCCATCGAAAGAGCCGATAAAGTCTGAGGTTGAACGGCGTACCAAGTCGCTGAGGAAAAAGTCGGACAAGGCTGTCGGCGGTCAGCCGGGCCATGAGGGAACAACCCGTCAAATGGCGGAGACTCCCGATGAGATAGAAAACATCGCATCGCAGTTCTGTAGTGAATGTGGCAGAGACCTGTCGGATGTCGAAGGGGAACTTGATTATGTCATGCAGGAGATTGACCTGCCGCCGATACAACCGATTTACCGTGAACGCAGGTTTTATAAGAAAGTCTGCGCCTGCGGTTGTTGCAACCGTGATTATGCTCCGCGCAGGAGAGGCGGCAACGCCATCACATTCGGGAGGAACATCCGGGCTGTTGCAACTTATCTGAGCGTGGTGCAGTGTATGCCGTATGAGCGGCTGCAGTCGTTGTTCAAGACTATGTTCAATGTCAGAATCAGTCAGGGAACTCTGGCCAATATCGTCCGTGAGATGCTTGATAAGTCCCGCCCGGCGATAGACCTTATAGAGCGGCTGATAAAGGAATCCGCCGTAGTCGGTTTTGATGAGACCGGCTGCTACGTCAACGGAAGGCTCAACTGGTCATGGATAGCGCAGACAACATATCTGACGCTTGTGTTCCGTGGCGCGGGACGCGGTGCGAAAGTGCTTGAAGAACGCTTTGGCGACTCGCTTAAAAACATGGTCGCAGTAACCGACCGCCACAGCGCATACTTCGCCATCGACTTCCTCGACAACCAGATATGCCTGGCCCACCTTTTACGGAATCTCGAATATCTCAATGACATAGACAAGGAACAGACATGGGCCGGGGAAGTGCAGGCACTTCTGCGTGAGGCAATCCACCTGCGAAACGAGAAACCCGCAGAGGCAATCCAAAAAGAGAGCTGGCTCACAAGGCTTGATGACCTGCTCAAAAAGAATCTCGACTCTCTGAGAAAAGAGTTCAACGAACTGAAACGGGGAATAATAAAATGTCGGGACTACATCTTCAACTTCCTTGAAAACCCGGCAATACCGCCGGACAACAACGGCTCCGAGCGTGGAATACGCAAACTCAAGGTCAAACAGAAAATATCAGGGTGCTTCCGTTCGGACACTGGAGCCGATGCCTTCCACGCACTGCACTCTATCGCAGACACCGCCTGGAAAAACGGTCAATCTCCTCTTGATGCAATATTGGCTCTCGTCTAAATCGGTCGGGAACGCATCGCTGCGTATAAGTATTCGCTGAATAGTTACTGGACAAAATTTTTCTCTTAAAAATTCATAATATTAGGGTTGCCACCCTCAAAGTCGGGGTAAAATACTCTTGTCGAACATTTGAGTGCATGGGCGTGTTTTCTTAATTGATGTAAAAACATGTTCAACATATAAGGCCCCCTGAATGAAGAAAGAGGACAAGAAAAGACTTACCAAAGAGCTGCTGAAAGAATGGCAGCGCACCCACTACCAGGAATATTGTGATTTCTCCGACATGATGCACGACCGCAACGGTGCCGGTTTCGATAAGGTATATGCCGAGGCTGTCATGATGGTTCCCAAATTTGAAAAGGCTCTATTCCTATACCTGAAGAATGACAGATCTGAAGGAATCGACGATTTGGAGACCCTTCTGAAGAATGAGGGGATAATCTCGCAGTTATCGCTTCATTTTTTCGCTCAGTTGCCTGACAGTTATACCCCCGCCATGCTGTGCTGGCTTTTTTTCGGCCGGAGTTTTGAGTGTATGGTGGAATATGGAGAGGAGATGATCCGCAATCCTAAATTGAATTTTCTTTTACGTCGCCTCGCGCGTGTAAACATTAAGGTCATTATCAACAGTAGCATTTCGATAAAGGCAAGGACGGAGGCAGACTGGGTCAAGTTTGTGGAAGAACTTGATGAAATCGGAGAGACCCCGACAGTCACTGCAAGTGTGGTATCTAAATTCAAATCATTGCCGACAGATACGAAAGCGACAATGAAAGAAACCTCCGAGAAGAAACCTATCACCGGCAAACAGAAGAAACGCCGGACGCTTGAAGAACTGCTGCCCAACGGTGATGAGTATCTTTTCGATTCTATCGACGAACATGTAAACCTCCGTCAGAGCGGGCGCGATCTGGCGATGCTGTATCTCGTTCTTGACAAAGGTCGGGCTATGGTGAGGACAACCGTCACTGAATTTCATGCCGCACTCGTTGTGAGATATAAGGACAAGAAGAATATAGAGATTCCGGGACACCGATGGATTCAGGGTGCATTGAAAGATTATCTTGAACCTACGGAATATCGGCAGAAATCTATTCTTACTTTCGAGCGACCCGAACACATTGTTGATTACAACGAGTTGCGGGAACGCCTCAATGTCGCCGACTATATGTATTCATACTGACAGCACACATTATATTATAATATTATAACCGGGAGTCATCCGACATAACGTCGAGTGGCTCCCCGTTTCTTTTTTCATGCTCTGACGCTATTTCGACAGCCTTCTATCCAGCATAAAATCCACAAAATTCTTCGTTTTACTTCGCAACGAATTAAAGCGAACTTAACACGCTGTGTATCAGTGTTATAAATTTGAAGAAAGCAAACAAATATGCTTACTTCGCACCGTCAAAACGCAAAAGCGAATGTCGGAATTGATATTGCTAAGGGTAAAGACCGGTCACCTGATGCCATCAGTTCCATTCATTATTTCGCTTTCCGCGCGGCGACCGTCGGGCATTTAATTGTTGTCGGTGTCCGATGAAAAAATAACACAGACGACGCGAGGAATAAAAGATGATTGATTTTTCAAATCTCTCGCCGGAGCAGCTGACCGGACTCTCTATCACGCTGCCACTGGCACACCTCTTTGAAATTGTCGAGCACACGGCAGAGCGTGTCGTGGATAAATTCAAAGAGGAGATTCTGCCGGCACATAAGCCGGTGGATCAAGACCCTCTCATTCCCCGCTTGGAGGTGATGAGAATCCTTGGAGTCTGCTCCAATACTCTCCGAAATTGGCGCAGGAGTAAATATCTTGAAGCTACCCTTGTCGGTGGCAAAGTCTTTTACAGGACTTCAGCCATTAACACTATTCTCGAAAAGTATGGAAAAGAACACATCTAACCAGAAATCAGTTGACCCGATGCTCGTTCTCGGCAAGGCAGTTGATATGGGCGTAAAAGTCAGGGGCGGGGATTTTCCTCTGGGCGCGTTGCCGTTGAAGATTCAGAGAATAGTCAGGGAGGCAAACGACTGTTACGGATATCCGGTGGATTATCTTGCCGGGGCTATGCTGGTGGCTGTCGGCCTCGGCCTCGGCAACACCCATTTCGCCCGGCTTAAAGGGAAATGGGACGAAAGCGCGATTCTGTTTATGGCTCTTGTTGGCAGACCCGGAGCGTGTAAGTCGCATCCGCTGAACTTTGCCATACGACCATTCTCCGAACTGGACGCAGCCGCGACCCGTGCCTACATCAAAGCGTGTGAGGAATACGAGCGTCAGCGCGAGTTGCCCATGAAGGAGCGCAGCGAGCCTCACCCCGTTGCACCGGTATGCAAACGGTTCCTGATTTCCGATGCCACTCCCGAAGCGATGTTGCTTATTCACTCTCAGAATCTGAGAGGGATAGCCATGTGGAATGACGAACTTGCGGGATGGTTCAAGAACTTCAACCGCTACAACAAAGGCTCTGATGAAGAATATTGGCTAAAGCTGTTCAATGCCAATCCGTCGTTCTCCGATCGCAAGGGAGTGAAAAACTCGGTCTATATCAGCCGCCCCTTTATCTCGGTGGTCGGAACTATCCAAAACGGCATACTCAACGAATTGGCACAGGGCAGCCGCTCGTCAAACGGATTTATCGACCGCTTGTTGTTCGTAATGCCCCATAATCAGGACAAACAACCGTGGAGCGACAAGGAGCCGACTTTCGACATAGAAGCGGCATGGGCTAACATTATCGGCAGACTTGTGGAACTTCCATACGAAACGGATTCTGACGGTAACATCATCGCCAATATCCTGCCCTTTGCGCCAGACGCGAAAGCGAGGCTTTACGAATGGCAGCGTCAGAACACCGAGGAATGTAACCGGGAAGAATGTGACGCACTTAAAGGCGTTTACAACAAATTCGATTTCCATGCCATACGCTTCTGCCTGATATTGCAGATGGCGCGGTGGGCCTGCGGAGAAGCCGACAGAACGGAGATAGATCTCCTTTCGGTTGAGAACGCCATATCGCTCGTAGATTATTTCAAGGCAACCGCCAGAAAAGTGCATGGCATCATCAGCGAAATGTCGCTGACCGAGCAGCAGAGAGCCATAATCGCCGCTCTGCCCGACTGTTTCACGACCGAAGAAGGAATAGCCGTGGCAAAAGAGAACGGTATGCCGGGACGCACGTTTCAGGACTTTCTCAAACGCTCTGTCTCATTAGGCACCTATTTTCAGCGTGAGAAACATGGGCATTATTCCAAACTCTGACACCTGCGCTTTCTGCATTTTCCGCATTTTGAACCGACAAAATGCGGGTTCCGCAGAAAATGCAAGCAAAATCTTTGAGAATCTATGAACGCACACCGATTCATTCTCCAGCCATATAAAGGAGTGGCGACACGGCATACTTGCCCTGCCTGCCACAAGAAACGCTGTTTCAGCCGCTACATCGATACCGAGAAACAAATCTCTTTCCCCGATGATGTTGGCAGATGCGACCATGAACAGAGTTGCGGACACCACCTGACACCGAAGGAATACTTTGAGCGTAATCCGGAGGCTAAGCCATTACACTCCGAATTCACAGCTCCGTCAGCATGGCGAGCCAAGCCGACCGAGCAGCGAAAGCCGACATCCTTAATCGCGGCAGAGACTGTTTCACAGACTCTGCACGGCTATGAGAAAAACAATCTCTATCAGTTCCTCCGCTCCAAGTTCGGAGCCGAGGATGCTCTCCGACTGATGAAAGATTACCGCGTCGGCACATCGAAGCACTGGCCGGGATCATGCGTGTTCTGGCAGACCGACATCAACGGCTTTGTACGCACTGGGAAAGTCATGCTCTACGATGCCGACAACGGCAAACGTGTAAAGCACCCATTCAACCATGTTACATGGGTTCACTCGCTGTTGAAGTTGTCCGACTTCAATCTGCGTCAATGCTTTTTCGGTGAACATCTCTTGCCGATGAACAGAGGTAAGCCGGTTGCCATTGTCGAGAGCGAAAAGACGGCACTTGTGGCAGCTTATTATCTGCCGGAATATGTGTGGCTCGCTTCCGGCGGGAAAAACGGTTGCTTCAATACCGATGCAATCAGTGTTCTCAAAGGTCGTCAGGTTATCCTATATCCAGACATCGGCGCGACCGACCAGTGGCGGCAGAAGCTGACACAGCTCCACAATCTCGGTATCGAGGCAAGCATCTTCAACTATCTTGAAGAAGTTGCCACTGATAACGAGCGAACAGCGGGACTTGATATTGCAGACTACCTCCTGCAAATCGAACCTGACCAAGCCGTGCTGCAAGCGATGATTAAAAAAAATCCGATGTTACAGAAACTCATCGACGACCTGCAACTCACTCTCGTGTCAGTTGGACGATATGACCCGGATACTGATGCAATCAACAAAACCTCAACACCCTCAAAACAATGAAAACCACAAAAACACCCACAACCCCTGCATCCAAATCCAAAGTATCAACTTCTAATCCCGATTTTATCATGAAATCAGATAACTCTACCAACTCCAATCCCGCAGTCAACAGCGTCAATGCTGGTAACAGCACCACCACTGTCAACGCCTTTGCCAATGAAAATCTGTTCGGCAACGAGCAGACTACAACCGAGGCAACAGCCATAACCGAGCCACCGAAGCAACTGCGCATCGGCAAGCAACAGCGCAAGTCGGATTTCGCCGATTTCAAGGCAACGTTCCTCACTCCGGCAAAGGTGGTGAACCGTCACCCGGTTAACATCGAGGACGACATCTGGGAGCAGCTTGAACGCATCGCCCGCATCCTCGGCGAGCGTGGCACCACAGTCGCCAGCTACATCAACGCTGTCCTCGCCGACCACCTGCGAGCCTACTCCCCGGACATCGAAATCTGGCGCAAACTCTAATGTCTAACCCGACCGCAGGGAGCGGTTATCGTCAGCGCACAACTAATTCACGTCAGTGGGTTAGTTGGGGATGCAAGGGTATGTTTCGGGAGGTAAAAAATTACCTCGGCCGAAACACCTCGCATCCCCCCGCGGGACGCTCTCTGTTCCCTGCGGTCACCATCCCCAACTTCACAGCATGAGGAAATACAATCCTGACGCTCCGGGAGTGAAACTCCGCGGGCGACCAAAGAAAGAATCGAGTGATAAGCGCGACCGAAAAGTCTCCGTGAATTTTACCGATGCCGAAGAGCGAGAGGTGAAAGCCAAGGCCGCTGCCGCCGGAATCAGCATAGCGGAACTACTCCGTATAAGTGCTTTCAAACTCTCGATTGTTGAACGCCTTACCGACTTCGAGCGTGAGGCATTGCGAGAACTGATGTATCAAGGCAAGAATCTCAACGACCAAGTTAAGGCTTCTCAGGCTAACGCATGGCCCTCGACCAAACGGAAAGCCGAGGCGTGTCTCGACGGAATTTTAGCAATTCTCGGTAAGTTGAAAATCCAAAATTCAACATTGTTATGATAGCAAAAATACTCGCAAAAGGAGGTGCATCCGACATTGTGGGCTACGTTATGCGTGAGTTCCACGACAAGGAAAAGTACACCGCTGACACATGGCGGCTGATAGATTCCGACTGTGTTTTCGGAGATGACTACCGCAGAATCGTGGACAGTTTCGACATCGGGGCGAGCCTCAACAAGAGAATCAGCAAGCCTGTCGGACATATATCCGTGAGTTTCGACAAGACGGATTTGCCCTGTCTTACAGATGATTTCATGGTACAACTGGCGAAGGAATACATGGAACGCATGGGCATCAAGGACACGCAATATATAATAGTGCGCCACCTTGAAACATCCTCACCGCATTTCCATATAGTCTATAATCGCGTGAATCTTCACGGCAAAGCCATCGACGAGAGCAATAATTTCGACAAGAGCAAGAAAGCGACAAAGGCTATAAAACTGAAATACGGGCTGACATTTTCGCCGAAAAAGAAGCTATATGAGGATGCGATTGCTGAGATGAAGCCCAAGATTCAGGCGGCAATGTTCCGCTGCAAGTCATGGGATGAGTTCCGCCGTCGCCTCGCTCCGGCTGGTATAACCGTGGAGTTTTACAACGACCGCGATACCGGCAAACCGCAGGGCATACGCTTCTCCGATGGTGAATTTACCTTCAACGGCTCCAAAATTGACCGCGCTTTTTCCTACAGGCGTCTTGACAAATTCTTTGCCAAGAACGCAGGAATCAAGGAGGCCCAGCCTCAGCAAACGGCACCGATTTCGGTGACGGCAAAGATCAAGGAGGCTCCGGCGGCTAATGTCGTAGAGAATATAATCGAAACCGGGTGTCAGGCAGTGGGCGGCCTGTTCCAGGTCGGGCCCGGCTATGACCCGGAAGAAGAAGCCTTCATCCGAGCGATGAAAAAGAAACCCCAAAAGAAAAAAGGAAGATCACTGTAATGGCAGATTTATACTCACTCGTCAAGAAACAAGACGAGAAGATTGACGACCTTCTCAAAACCGCTAAAGAGAACAAGGATTTACTGACAGACATTGATACCAGACTGGTATCCGGGCCTGTGCAGACGGAACCGTCGGCATCAGCAATCCCGGAGAAGATCCAAGTGGAGCTGCCCGCGAGCATCGCCACAAACGAATCGGTAAAACGACTCGTTGAGGCGGCACTCGCCAAACAAAAAATCGAGGCTCTAAAAAGTCTCGACTTTTCGCAGTTCCCGAAGGAAATAGCAGAAGCCTTCGTCCAAGCCTTTAAGGACGGACTTGACAAGAATGTAAAAAATGCGCTTCACGAAGGCATCCGCAATGAGTTCGCAAGTCAGACCAGTCAGTTCAACGAATCTGCAAAGCGTCTCAACGACCGGATGTATAGCATCGTCAACGGTGCTGTCTGGGCGGCAATACCCAAATGGGTCTATGCCGTTGCCGGAGCCCTATTGCTTATCGCTGTCGGCCTCAGCATAGGCTGTTTCCATCTCTACAAGGACAACGAGAGTCTGCGAAATACCGAATGGCTATACCGCTACGAAAGATTGTGGTGGGAGGGCAAGCATCAGGAAGATTTGCTGCGTCGAGAAAAAATCTTTGCAGTCGGCACACAACAGGAGCAAGATTCCGTGAAAACCCGCATCCGACAATATGAAAAAGCCCGACACATAGAAGATACCTTCCTCTATTTCAATCCGACTGAGAAATAACCACCGCGCCGCCGAGAGAGCCAACCCTCCCTCTCGGCGGCTTTTTTAATTTCTTTCTGTAAAGGGAATCATAAATTCCGCTTTTGAGTGGATAAGAGGACAAAAATCATCAAACCGATTGAATGTATGGTGTTCAGCAGCAATGCGAAAAACCACCATGTCAGTCCGGCTCCATATTGGCTATTGAAGACAAGATTGTAACTCAAAATAGCATTATATGCTATCATCACAATCAGGTTTACAAACGCCGCTTTCGGTTTTGCCTTATGACACAACCACGTCGATAACAGCGAAAGTGCATAAGCCGCACCGAGCAAAGCAATATCCTCGCTCCAACCTTCTCCTATGCAACTCACAATCACCAAAAGGAGAAACACAAGCCATGCTATCCAAAATCGTTTATTGGGTAGCTTCTTCGCCAAAATCATTTTCAATGTCATATTTTTTATACATCTCTACTCGCTCAGAATCACAATCCCATATCCAAGACTTATTTTTAGAATCGTAACAATAATTTTCATCCGGACCGAATGTGATGGTCAGCCAATAAAAACCGTCTTTTCTTGGTTCGTAATAGAAAATATAGTCCTTGTATTCATAGGTCTCATTTATTTCCTTGAAAGGAGTTCCTATCTCATTAAGTCCGATAGGTAGTCGCCCATTCTTATCTTTGAAATTATCAACCATTCCGATAACTTCATTTGCAACATCCTTTATCATATCCTCCTTACCAATTCCTAAGTTACTTCCCATAAAATTTATAACTACAAGAGGCAATGCTGTCAGCATAACCAGCCAAACAGCCTTTATTCTATTGGTTATTTGGCTTATTTTAGCGCAAATAATTGTCATCAAGACAAATGCTGGTAAAGAAACGATGGCAAATCCGAAGCAGAACATTATATACCAACCGTTTATCGATGCGTCTCCGTTGCTGATATTGTAAATTGTTAAAGCCAGATACACGCAATTAGTCCATATATATGTTTTGAGTGGAATACTGTTTGTGCTTTTGGCTGTGAGCCATGAAAGGAGAGCCCCTAACCCCCAGCAGAGTACAATTGGAATTTGGATTATCCATTCTGAAAACCAATTAACTTGAGATAGTGCAAACCAAATTCCAGCAGCGATGCAGAAAGTCAGTTCGCCGCAAACAAGAGATAATGCCTCAAATATCCAAAATCGTTTATCGGTCAGTTTCATTGGGTTCAAGGAGTTTTCGTATTGAGTTGATAATATCTTTCCAAGATGCACTGTCAAGTTCAAAAGACACTTCCCGGACATAATCCCAATCAAGTCCTTTGTCGGTAGCTTTTCGGGTTGGCAGTATTTTCAGCCGATGGCTATCGTGAGTAACACGCACACTGGTAGAGTGCATATAAAGCTGTCGCCATGAGCGTTGTTTCATCGCTTTGATTAGCTCGGATGCCTTAATCTCTGTATATTTTTCATACTCACTTGCATGAAAAATATCAGTCATAGTATTCTCAAACGCCCCGTTATCGCAGTCAAGAGGCAAGAATTTAATAGGATAATTTGAGTTTGCGTAATATACCGTAACAAATATGTACTCTTTCTCGGTGCGATAAATCATGCACCTTCCGGAGCGATTCAGCTCAGTGCATCGGTCGTTGTATTTTCGATTGATTTTCACCCAACGATATACAACCAAAACAATTGCAACAATGACAAATATTATGACCGCTCCAAATTCTGGCCCATCATAATACTCAAATACTGTCATGTTGTTTTCAGGATTGTCCTTCTGATATACCACACCTATACTATCGCCCACGGAAAGACCACGGCTTGGAGCTCCGCCATCATAAGCTTTACCATCCACAAAAATCTGATACTTCAAATATGAACCATTGCGAATACCATACACATCTGAAACCACAGTTGATGTAAAAACCGGATTTGCAGACAGCGCATTATATTTTCGATTCTGGAAATATAGACCTACAATAAGGAAAGGCACGAGAATCAGCAGCATAACACCAAAAGGTAAGCGTGTCTCACCTCGCCGTCCAAAGAAAAACCGATATATCTTGCTGTCAGATTTCATCATGCTTTTCTTCTATAATGAATCCGAAAAGGATGTTTGTATTGCTATGGTATCTGCTGATATAATCACGAGCAATCTGATAACTTCGGTTGATATATTCGGATATAGTTTCCGCACTATTCCGGTCACAATACCAACTGTCATATGTCAGTTTAATATTCCCATTTTCCAGTTTGTACACATCCCCGCCAAGAATGGGCGTATTTGAGTGATAATATTCTTCTGCGATTTTTAATGCCTCTTTTTTTGAATAGGCGAATCCATCTGAGCCAATGGATTCAAGGGAATATTTATCCTTTAATCTATTTGGCAAATATGATTGTGGCAATAGGGTTGTAGACAAGTCAATTCCTCCGCGAAAATCGACATCAATAATGTTTGCCTCTGAAAAATCGACATTGTGCAGACGCCCTTTATTAGAAATCCAGTAAGACAGTCTGTCATTATAATAGTAACTATCATATTTAGCCCCACAAAATACACATCCTTGCACATTTCCTATGAATTTGCACTCTGAAAATGAAGATGCAATAAATGCTGTATTGAAGTCACAATCAATAAATGTGCAGCCAATAAAGTCTGCGATTCCTAAACTCCTTAATTTAACGCGTTCAAAGGTACAACCTTTATAGATTGATTTTCGCAACAAAATCAAAGTCCTTCCACCCATAGAGAAATGTTGTAACTTACCGCCTTTGAAAACACAATCGGTAAACCGACAGCCTCTTGCAAGAACATCGGAAAAGTCACAGCTAAGGAATTGACTCCGTTCAAATATCTTCTTAGTCCACCAAACGGCAATGCCACCATTGCAGAATGGGGTATTCTTAAAAATTTGATTCCGATATCGTTTATCTGTCAGCTTCATATATCAGCTCTTTCCCTTTGATATAATTCCAAAACTTACGATAACAATTCCCTTGTTCATCGTAATATTTCCATTCTCCAAACATATACCCTAAACATTCAGAAGGATATACATATCTGTCAAATGCTGTCCAACCTTCCATTCGTGTTTGCTTATCAGGAGATTTAACTGTCAGATATCCGATAGAATCACAATGTATTGTATTATCCGACAATATACTTAATATGTTGTCGTTCCTCTTAACGCTATCCAATGTAAAAGATATGCTTAATCTACAAGATGATGTCGGATTTAAGGTGTCATGGATTTTCTTTATTTGGGATAATTCATAGGCTTTTGTTTCCATTTTGAACCACACCATATTATCCGATTCGTTTTCCCATTGATGAGCAGGGCTATAAAATTGGTTTATAATAGAATCTTCCTGGTCATTGAAAACCTCTACCAAGTAACTGCCATCAGATAAATTATAATATCTGAAACGAACATCTGTGCCTCTGTTCCCCTCATATAAATATCCATTGATAGTTTGCTCAAAATTTAATTGAGACATTGCTTCCGGCAACGCATGATTAGATTCGTTATACGATTCAATTCTGCTTATTATACTGTCAAAGCTTTGTTTAGTATCGCTTATCCTATGCTCAGCAGTGTTATATCCCATAAAATTGATAACCCAAATAGATAACACAATTACTATTACAAATCCTATGGCAATAGAATATGACACTATTTTCTGACACCTTTTCATCGCTTGCCTCCTTTCAGGCAGAACAAGAACGATAGGCTTTGCGCCCGGAGGTTACAGGAGAGAGCAAAGCCAACACACAAAATCAATATCTTATAGAGAGTTGCCATACGCAAAGTTACAACGAATAATCGACATTCGATGTGACAAATGTCCCATCAGAGTATGAAAATCAGCTTGAAGCGAAGATTTTTATTAAATATCCTCACATTCGGAGGCTTCAGCGGCACTTTCATTCTCTCGGATGCGGTGCAACTGACGGCGGGAGATGCCTAAATAGGAGGCAATCTCCTGAATAGGCAGATTGTGTATGACGCCGGGATAGCGGGAGACAAGTTCATGGAACCTTTCTGCCGGAGTCTTTACAAGCACATTCAGATAACGGCAATAAGCCTCCTGCAACAGATTGGAGGAAACCTCGGCTACAAAGCCAGGATTGCGCTCCATGATAAACCGTCGTGCATCTTCCACTGATACACGCTGAACCTCGGCATCGCATCCCGCGACAATGGAGGTTAGCGAAGGCTGGTCATACAGGAATCCCTGCACATAGTCAGTAACTATTTCGCCCTCGAAAGAGAAGCCCGTTACAACTTCCTGCCCCTTTGAGTTGAGAGCCACGTATTTGAAATATCCCGACTGTACGACACCCACATAGCGGCATAATTGCCCCTGCTGAACAATCCTCTCGCCCCTGGCATAGACTAAGCTCTTGCCATTAGCCGCGACATAATCATTCAGCACCGACAGGTCAATCCTCGTCATAAAGTCATTAAGCTGTGCCATATCTTTGGATGTTACTCGTCAAAATCCATGTGCTTTTTATCTCAAAATGCGGATAATGCAGAAAATGCAGTTTATTTCAGTTCTAATTCGATATCCTCTATTGAGGGTAAGGAACTCTTGAACTCGTCGGGGATAAACTTTGTCAGTTGAAACTCTGCCACACCTATAGGTTGCGATGATGACTCAAGTGCATATTGGGCAAGCACATTGTCTTTGTCCTTGCATATCAGCAAACCGATGGTGGGGTTGTCCTGTTCAGTTTTCAGTATATGATTTACCGCCGTCATGTAGGTACCAAGTTGCCCAATATCCCCGGCTCCGAAGGTCCCGGTCTTGACTTCTATAACACAATACGCGTGCAATTTGATGTTATAAAACAGTAAATCAATGAATTGTTCAGTATGCCCTATTTTGAGACGGTATTCTTCTCCGACATAAGCAAAGCCTGAGCCAAGTTCGAGAAGAAACCGGGATATATTCGCCATCAAAGCTTTCTTCAGTTCTCGTTCTTTGTAAGGCTCGGTCATTTCAGTAAAGTCAAAGATATACGGGTCCTTAGTCAGTTCCTGTGCAAGGTCGCTATCGGGAGCAGGCAGCAAGCGGGAGAAACTTGTCAGAGCTTTGCCCTGACGAAGGTGCAGACTCGTGTCGATAAATGACTTCAACACATTCCGTGACCAACCACCTTCAACTATTTTATGAACATAGAATAATGCGGTTTCCCGTTCTCCAGTCTCAAAATATTTATCTATCAATGTTCGATGATGCCCCCAAGGCACAGAAAAAATAAAATCGCCCACAGCTTGTGGGCATATTTCAGATTCAGAATTGCCTACAAGTTGTGGACAATTTGCAGAATCCTCACTATAAAGAAGATACATCTTCTTCATGTATTGTAAATTCTGCCTAGAAAAGCCCTCGGCTTCCGGTATAGCCGCTTTCAAATCCTGACTAAGATTTCGATAGAATCCGCTACCATAGACATTCTCGGCATCACGTGCCACGATGTCACGACCGAGTGACCAGTAGAAGCGCAGCATCTCCCTGTTCACCTGCGTCGCTGCCTTAATCTGACTGCGACGGTAGCGTTCTTTTAACTCCTGAATCCACCGGGAGTATTCGGCATCGGTTTTAATCAGTTTGCTCATGGCTTTACCTTCTTGTAGTTGATCTAATTACAAAATTACAAAAATAATCTGATACTGAGGGCATAATATATCCTATAATCGGCTGACTAATCCAGCAGTCCGACAAGCTCCTTTTTGATGTCTTCGTCAATCTCGCGGTAGCGGGCGAAAGCTTTGCTCCCTTCCTTGTGTCCGGACAAGGCACCGACAAGGCTGGGGTCCTTTACCTTCTTATAGAGGTTGCCGACAAATGTGCGCCGAGCCATGTGGCTGCTGGCTATTTCGTTGATGGGACGGCGTTCTTCCTCTCCTGTCTTTGGATTGAGAACGGTGACGATTCGTTTTATTTCACAGGCAGTGAAAATGCTCTTGATTGCATCATTGTATTTCTGGGTACTGATAAACGGGAATAATCTCCCCTTTTTATCGACGCCCTTGTATTTCTCCACCAAAGCGATTGCCCGTTTGTTCAACGGTACGCGAATAACCTCCGGCCGTTCACCCTTTGTCTTGTTGGGCATATATTCGACGGCTCCGTCAATTATGCTTTCCGGAGTCATTTCAATCAAATCGGAGACACGGCATCCGATGAGGCACTGAAAGATGAAGATATCGCGTTGAATTGCCAATGCCGGTTTATCCGAGAAATCATGGTCGGCGATTGTATCCCGCTCTTCAATGCTGATATAATATGGCGTACCATATTTCTCCGCGCCTATGCTTGTGCAGGATGCAAAGGGAGTGCGGGTAATGTAACCGCGTTTGACACACCAGTTGAAGAATGCCCTCAGTCTTTTCATGATGGCTATAACAGCATTGTGTCCTCGCTGCTCAGGCTTGCGTGGTTTACGCTTTGATTTCACAACCTCCGATACATCCTTATATATGGAAGGATATTTCTCGTATATCTTTGGCTCGTCAATCACAAACTGTTTGAATGCATCCACCATTTCACCGGTGAACTCTTCAAGTTTGAGAGAGAAATTCTGTCGTGTCGATTTTCGCTTGTATTTCTCATATCTCTCCAGCAACCGAGCCAACACGCGATAATGGCTCGATAACTTTGTGCCATCCTGTGTCGTATCAAGATATTCATTGAAGGTGTCGAAGAAATTTCTGCTGACAGGCGTCGTCTCAAACAGTTCCGGATGATTGTGGCGCATTATGGCATCCTCGAAAAAGTCCTTTGATAAAAGATTCTGAGGGGTATTGACGCAAAGGGATACCAATCTGCTTTCCAACGAAACAAGATTGTCGCTGATTGTTTGTAAATTTGCAAGGGTCTTGCGGTCGGCTCTCGGCATTATGAATTTCCCATCGCGGAAACGGGATGGTTCTACGAATATACCGCTTTTTAGCCTTAGGCGTAAATCGCGCGACACTGACAGGCGAAGCATGATTTCCGACTCGCCGTTGCCGTTGACCTTAGAGGAGAGAGACCTTGTTATAGTAGCCATATTGAGAGAGGTTTTGATTACAGGTACAAATATACTAAAATTTGTCCACGCGCCAAAATTTCTGTCCACGTTTTGTCCACATCTTTTGCCACTACTTGCGCTTCATTGAAATCACAGATGCAACAGTTAGTACACAAACATCGTCATAATACACTGATAATCAATCATTATTAGATATGGTTAATTTTCGCCTTAGATTCAATCAGATTCAACGAGATTCATAATTACAACTCCAAGTGGGACCACTCATAGAATAGAAATCAAGCAGTTACGAATCAAATCGCAACTGCTTTTTCTTTAGCTTCGAACACAAACTGAACACAAATCTGAGCCAACTCATTTCAGCCGATAATGGCGGTCGTCTTATTTTGGACCTATGTGTGTTGTGTTTGCCCGAGGATAATCCAATACTCCGTAACTGCGAGTAATGTAGAAAATGCAGGTTATTTCAGTTCCAATTCAATGTCCTCTATTGATGGCAGAGAACTCTTGAATTCATCGGGGATGAATTTTGTTAACTGAAATTCCGCCACTCCGATAGGTTGCGATTATGATTCAAGGGCATATTGTGCAAATACATTATCTTTATCCTTACATATCAGCAAACCGATGGTAGGGTTATCCTGCTCTGTTTTCAATATATGATTTACTGCCGTCATGTATGTCCCGAGTTGCCCTATATCCCCGGCTCCGAAGGTCCCGGTCTTGACTTCTATAACACAATAAGCGTGCAATTTTATGTTATAAAACAGTAAATCAATGAATTGTTCAGTATGCCCTACTTTGAGACGGTATTCTTCTCCGACGTAAGCAAAGCCTGATCCAAGGTTCCAGAAGGAACAAAAAAATAAAATCGCCCACAGCTTGTGGGCATATTTCAGATTCAGAATTGCCTACAAGTTGTGGACAATTTGCAGAATCCTCACTATAAAGAAGATACATCTTCTTCATGTATTGTAAATTCTGCCTAGAAAAGCCCTCGGCTTCCGGTATAGCCGCTTTCAAATCCTGACTAAGATTTCGATAGAATCCGCTACCATAGACATTCTCGGCATCACGTGCCACGATGTCACGACCGAGTGACCAGTAGAAGCGCAGCATCTCCCTGTTCACCTGCGCGCTGCCTTAATCTGGCTGCTACGGTATCGCTCTTTTAACTCCTGAATCCATCGGGAGTATTCAGCATCGGTTTTAATCAGTTTGCTCATGACTTTACCTTCTTGTAGTTGATCCAATTACACAATTACAAAAATAATCTGATACTGAGGACATCATATATCCTATAATCGCCTGATTAATTCAGCAGGGCGACAAGTTCGGAGATGCCCTAACTTCGATAAACCCGCAAAATTTCACCCTACAAAGTACGATAATTAGGCATATTCAAGGTGTATGTACTACGATAATACGAACCTTGTCAAGCTAAATCTCGTTATAATCCTCCAGAAGTGGGCCAAAAGTCATAGATTTGGCGGATTATAGACATATTTTAAGAGTTGGGGAATCAATGCAACGTTGAAAATTAATCAAAACCGTTCGTTTATGACATCCGACTTTTGGCAAGCAATGATTGTTATAATGTAGACAATTGTAATGCCATTAAACTTTAATATTATGAATGCAAACCGAATACGCCCGACCGACAATGTGCTCGTGGAGATTTATTTAGATGGAAAGGAAGTTGATACTTATGAAGGCACGGGATTCCATACCGTGGAACAGGCCGTCAGCAATGCTTTCGACAACCCGGAACGTGCCGACACGAACATCGAGGACTATGTATTCCGCGTTACCAACCTTGCCGACCACACCTCAGCCCGTTATCGCGTAAACGCCGGAGGCAATGTGAAACTCATTCCTGAAGAATAAGAAACGAGCCCGTAACTTACTTCTGAACAGTGAGCTTCGGGAGAATCTCCTTTTCAAAGACGGGGCGAGAAATGGGTATGCTTCCGCGGCCTTTTTATCCTTTAGTATATGTCCCGGGTAGTATATGTCCCGGGCCGAAAAGGTCCTGCATGAAATTCTTGTAAATGTCGCGGTATTCCGATTCCGGCCATTCGTTGAGCTGATAGATTATTGCCCAGCGTATTGAGTCAGCATGTGTCTGGGCCGACAAGGCAAAACAACCTGCGGCAAGCATCGCGCCGACAAACGCCGCACGCACAATCTTAGCCGATTTTATAAATATTTACATAAACGAATTTACAAAAATATCATGATACAACGGATAAATTATCCGTTACAGATGTTTGCATCATTTAGCGATCGTACTGAGTAGGATTAGGTAAAAGGAGTTCCTCTTTCGCATTTAGTAATGACGGTGCGCTCCGGTAGAGCATCGTAAAGCAATAATCGATGATGAGAAAGAGAAGCTTATTCCTTCTAATGACTGCCGCCGCAGTCTCCACTTTTGCGAACGCTCAGTCCATATACCCGGGACAGCACCGCGGAAAGATTGCTGTCGAAAACTCTGCCCCTGTCAAAGCCGAAAGTTTCGACCTTAAGGAGGTGAGACTGCTGCCGGGCCGCGTGCGCGAGAACCTCGAGCGGGATTCGGCGTGGATGGTAAACGTTTCCGCCCGGCGTATGCTTCATGGCTTCCGCAACAACGCGGGTGTCTTCGCCGGCGTGGAAGGGGGCTATGAAAGCGTGAAGAAATATGGCGGCTGGGAATCGCTCGACTGCGACCTGCGCGGACATACCACCGGTCATCTGCTTTCGGCCTATGGTCTTATGTATGCAGCCACGGGTAGTGAGATTTTCAAGCTCAAGGGCGACAGTCTTGTCGCCGGACTTGCCGAGGTTCAGCAGGCTTTGGGCGATAAGGGCTACCTGAGCGCTTTTCCCGAGGAACTCATCAACCGCAATCTTCAGGGTAAAGGGGTTTGGGCTCCCTGGTATACGCTCCATAAAATTCTCTCCGGCCTTATCGACCAGTATCTTTATTCGGGCAATCAGCAGGCGCTGACCATAGCCAAAGGGATGGGCGACTGGGCCTATGGCAAGCTGAAGGACCGCGACGCCGAGACTCGCCGCAAGATGTTGCGCAATGAATTCGGAGGCATCAACGAGGCTTTCTATAACCTCTATTCCATCACGGGGAATAAGGATTATAAATGGCTCGCCGAATTCTTCTATCACGCCGATGTCCTCGATCCGCTGCGTCAGGGCAACTATGATTTCGGAACAAAACATACCAATACATTTATTCCCAAGCTAATAGGCGAAGCCCGCAATTATGAGATCTCCGGCGACACGTCAAGCCGCGCCATCGCCGCCGGTTTCTGGGAGAATGTGGTGAATCATCACACATTCGCCTCGGGTTCATGCAGCCAGAAGGAGCATTTCTTCCCGGTCGACAGATTCTCGAAATATATCAACGGCTATACCGGCGAATCATGCTGCACCTACAACATGCTCAAGCTTTCCCGTCATCTTTTCAGCTGGACGGCAGATCCCGCAATCGCCGACTATTATGAGAGAGCACTCTTCAACCATATCCTCGGCCAGCAGGATCCGGAGTCGGGCATGGTGTGCTATTTCCTGCCGTTGATGAGCGGATCCTATAAACTCTATTCCACCCCGGAGCAATCGTTCTGGTGTTGCGTGGGAAGCGGTTTCGAAAGCCATGCGAAATATGCCGAAAGCATCTATTTCCACAATGACGACACTATCTTCGTAAATCTTTTCATACCCTCCGAGCTGAACTCCGAAACGTCAGGCTGGCAACTCCGGCAGGCCACCGGATTCCCTTATTCCGATAAATCGGAAATCATCATCGGTGATGCCCCGGCAAAAAATATGAACATCGCCCTCCGTTATCCGGCATGGAGCGGACAGCCGATAGTGAAGGTGAACGGCAAGCGGATAAGAGTGAAGGCCTCCCCCTCTTCCTATATTTCAATCAACCGCAAATGGAAGAAAGGAGATAAAATCGAAATGACCTATCCCATGGCATTGCGCCTTGAGGCCACCTCCGACAACCCCGACAAAGCCGCATTGTTTTATGGGCCTGTTCTTCTTGCGGGAGACATGGGTTCGGAAGGCGTGAAGTCCTTTTTCTCCAATCCCAATGTGCGAAACGACTATTATACATATGATTACAAGGTGCCGGAAACGCTGAAAGACACACTGCGCATCGACCGCAAAAACCTTTCAACCACAATCGAGGCCGGAGAAGGCAAGCTCCGGTTCGTCACATCCGAGGGCTACCGTCTGCGTCCCTTCTTCGACACCCACCGCACCCGCCACGTGGTCTACTGGAATCTCGAAAAATGAGATAAGAGGGTAAACGATTTTGCACTTTAGTTATTTTCGCTATCTTTGCAAACGTAATAACCCTTTACTGCCATTTTTATCGGGATGACCTTATATGGCCTCTTTTTCATCTACGGATTGTGCGTCATGTTTTATTTTATGATGTCATGGTTCTTTTTCCGCAAAAACAAAGAGCGGCTGTCGAAACTTGTGGCCGTACTGATGGCGATAATCGGCCTTCAATGTCTCAAAGACCTCTTCTTCATCTCCCCAACCGATAAAATAGGAGAATTCGGCTGGAGACTCATGACCGTCACGGATATGGTGACCGTGCCGATGTATGCCTTTATCCTTATCGAACTGTGCAAGCCAAGTTCCCTTACATTGCGCACAATGGTTCTACACGAGCTGACGTTTATTGTCCCGATGGTTATCTTCATCGCCACAGGCAATATCTACGTTTATTATGCCGAGATAATATGGGCTTTTGTCTATGGCATAAGCTATGCGATATGGACAATGTTCGCGATTCCCCGCTATCACGCTCTTTTAAAACGGCAGTTCTCATATGGCGACAATATCGATCTTCGCTGGCTTCGCGTAATAACGGCTGCCTTTTTCATTATCCTTTCCGTGTGGATCTGTGCATGCATGTTTTTCGCCATCGATATTGAAGCCGTTTATCTCATCGGCTCACTGGTGATGTGGATGTTCATCTGCTATTTCATCTACCGGCATGAATCCGTGCTCGATGAAATTTCGGAGACTTGCGCCGATATTCCCGAGCATGCCGCCACTGAGGAGCCCGGAGGTTCGGAACTCGGAAAACGCATCACTGCCCTTTTCACCATCGAAAAGATATATCTCGACCCGAACCTCAAATTATCCGATATCGCCAAAGCAGCCGGGACGAACCGCACCTACGTCAGCGCCTTTTTCAATAAAGAATCGGACAGCACATTCTACGATTACGTGAACAGTCTCCGCATCGAGCATGCCTGCCGGCTGCTTCTCGGTTCGGGAGCTAATCTGAAACTGATTGCCGAACAATCCGGATTCAACAGCCAGCAATCGTTCATCCGCGTCTTCAACAAGATCAAAGGCATCTCCCCCTCGGAATATAGGGCATCGAAGATAAATACCTGATATTCCACGCTTTGCACTTATTGTTAATTATAATTTTACGTTATATTAGCTTCGTTTTATCCAAAGCGAACCATAATTTGCGGTATTGATAACGCGAACAGTCCTGTTTCTTTCTACTTTAGCCGCGAAACTCAACTAATCACTAACATTAATTTTCAACACTTATGAAAATTTTCAAACTCATGGCCCTCGCCGCCATCGCAATGCCATTTATGTTCTCCTGCTCGGGAGGCGGTTCCTCATCCGATACTCTTCTTTTCGGAGCCCTTCCCGGCCAATTCGAACAGCTCCTCGCCGAGCAGGCTGAGCTGAAAGAGAAAGCCAAAGATATCAAATCGGAAGCAGAGAAGGCCGAACTGATAAAAAAATCTGAAGAGATAAAGGAGAAATGGAGCGGCAAAATTGAGGAAAGTGCAAAAGCTCTCGACGGCAAACAGATTGAGTTTGCACAAAGCGACGTCAAGGTCACGCAGCCTGTTTCTCTCCAATATGAGGGTTTCTTCAGCAAATCCGACATGACTCCTAAATTCAAGATCAACGGAGCCGCCGAAGTGACATCCGAGATAAACACCGACGCTCCTTATATACTCCCCTCCGAGCACGTCTACATTGTGGGCTACAATGCCGAGGGACAGGAGGTATACCGTATAAAGGCCGGTTTTGTCGCCGCTGAAAATGTCGACGGCAAGTCCGTTGTCAAGGCCGGAACCCCCGTCACCTTCGATCCCATCGTATTCTCCGACAATAAAGTAGAGCAATACAAAGAGGCCAAGACTCTGAAACTCGAAGTATTACGCTGATTTATAGTTTTTCTCCACTATAACTTGCCATCTGAATTAGACTCTGTTCCTTAAAATTTCGGAGTCGTAGGGGTCGCAGGCTTGGAGCGTATTTTGGCACTTGCTGAAAGGAGCATACCGAGGTATGTGACTGGAAGCAAGGGGAAAAAGACGCCCAAGGATGCGAGTCAAAAGGTAATTTTTTTAATGAAGGAATTACCTGAAATGCTAAAATACAGAAGAGAAGGACATCTGAAATCGGGATTCTTCTCAAAATAGACTAATTTTTGGTGAAAATATAACAATAAAACATATTTCCTTATTCGGGGAATAAAAGTTACCGTAAGCCCGGCGCTTTTTGGCATCTTTCACGAGATCTCTTCGGTCACGATGCCCGCATCGCTCCCTCCGAGACTCGCAAAATATGCGCAAAAATCGCCGCCCCTACGACCCCGAAATTTTAAGGAACAGAGTCTTACGCCGGCGGCTCTTCCGCAGGGGTCGCCGGCATTATTTTTTAAGAGCCTAAAACAATGGAACAACTGATCAAGACTATAGAAAAAAACAGGACGCTTCTGATAATTGCAGTAGCCGTTTTGATGTTTATATTTTTCGGCTTCTTCTCAGCCGTCGATATCGCAGGGAAGGCGCAGGCTAATGGAATGAAAGTGCTTTTCCAAGGGAAAGGACTCGGTTTCTCCAGATTCCTTTCGGCCCTTATTCTTATAGTTCCCATATTCATTGTGGCTGCCCGGTTTGTGGATTTAAAATTGCCTGATAAAGTAAAAGAGAACTTTGATACCATCTGCTTTGTGGCCGGAGCTGTATTGTGCATGATTTTTGCAGCAGCACTCCCAACCGGGATAAAACTTGCCTGGGGGAGCTGGATATATATAATTCTCTCCATTGCGGGCGCAGCGATATGCCGGATAGATTTGCTCGGGCAATCACATGAATAAACGCCGTTGGCTTCGGATATTAAGTCTTTCCGTCGGCTTATTAATTCTATTGACAGCCGCTTGGATAGGCATAGTCTTTCTCTGCAGACCGGCTTATATAGCTCCCGACACATCCCGCTGGGAAACCGGCGACATCTTTTTCAGCGTCGGCGATTCCTGGGAGTCGGTGGCTGTAAGAGCCCTGACCGGCGCAAAATCTTTCGAACTGTCGGACTCAACACCCTCCCATTGCGGTCTCGTTGTGAGATACGGCGGAAAAGTGAGGCTTGTGCATGAATCCACGGTAGCGAAAAGGATAGTCATGGAAACGCCTGAGGAATACCTGAAAAACAACGGTTCCTACTGCCTGTATGTCCGGAAATCCCCCTGCGCGCCGGATAGCGTCATCCTCCGCCAAACCGTAGATTCACTATTGTCCACAGGCATACCCTTCGATTTCGATTTCGACCATTCCTCACCGCAAGCGCTATATTGCACGGAGATGGTTGTCAGAGTTTCAGAAATTTGCGGCTCCGGATATTTTTCCCATTTGAGAAAAAAAGACTATATTTACCCCGAAGACATATTGAACATGTGCATAACGAGTATATATTGAAAATATGCATAAAATGAAAATAAAGCTAAAAATTTTACTGGCGGTGCTCCTCGTGGGGCTCGCTGTTCCGGTAACGACTGAGGCCCAGTTCCTCAAGAAACTCACCAAAGGCCTTGAGAAAGTCAACAAAACGCTCGATAAAGTCGAGAAAGCCGTGAAAGACACCCCGACGACGGCCAAGACCGACCGGAAGTCATCGCAGACCGCTTCGGCGAAGCAGAATTCCGCGCAGACGAAAGCCTTCTCGGAAACCGGCTGGAAATCGGTCACTCCCGGCTATCGGCATCCTTACCTGACATCGCGCACAAGATATCTCAACGTACCCGGGTTCAGAAACAACATCTCCGATGTATACGAGGATATTTTTGCCGTTAAACGAAACAATGCATGGGAATTCTGGTTTGTCAACGGCAAGAAGCTCTTCAATGCCGACTGGGAATATTGCGGACTTGAGTATAACGGCGCGCCCCGATTTTCGGGCGGTGTGGCCGCGGCCCGCAGCGCGAAACCCGGTGCCAACGGTAAGAAAACCATCTCTCTGCTCTATGCCGACGGCCGGGTAAAGCAACTCGACCCTTCATATGTCAAAGTGTCCGACTTCATCGACGGACTCGCCATCGTGGAGCAGGAGATCAACTACAAGAGCAAATATTTCTTTATCAATGCCGCCGGAGAAAAGGTATTTCCCGCTCTCACAGTCAAAGGTGATGCCAAGGATGCCATCCGCCCGCTGGTCGATGATCGCCGTGCCTACAAATGCGATTACGACAAATGGGGCTTCATCGATGCCAAAGGAAATCCCGCTTTCGCGAAAACGTTTTCGGAAGTGCGCGACTTTTCCGGTGGCTATGCCTGGGTCTGGATTCCCGACGAGAGCCAGAAGTTTCAGAATCACTGGGCGTTGATCGACACCAAAGGGAACGTAGTTTTCAGTCCAGGTGAACTTTTTGACAACAAGCACCTCAATTCCCGCGAAATATCCGACGTCAACAACGGCATCTTTTATGTGGAGCGCGGTAAAAAGGTAGTCTATTACGATGTCACCGGCAAGGAACTACTCTCTGTCGAGGCCGGCAGCGCCTTTTACGACGGCTATGCGTTCGTAACGACCTATCCCGGCTATGAGACCCTTAACAACGGCACGATGGTGATAAACAGCGCAATGCAGCCTGTCAGAATACTCGACTCCGATATCTGCCCCGCCTATAAGGTTATGGAGGGTTCGATAGTATTCAAGCCCTACGGCCTTGTATCGCTCAAAGCCCAGGGCTACGTGCTCAACCCGCAGGGAAACGTGGTATTGGAGACTTACGACAACCACGAAGGGAATTATATCCGGGGCATCGGCCAGTTCTCCCCCTCGGGATATTCCAAGTGCACGGATGTGAGGCTCAACGATGAATCGTATAATGCTTTCCTGAAACCCTCCGGCGAGATTACCTGGATGTTCAGCGACAGCGGGGGTGGCGGCCGATTCTCGGATCCCGTCGGTCCCGAGCCTACTGATTCAATACCGGACTTCGATCCGGGTGAGCCGGGCGACACTATCCCGAAAATCGGTCCGAATCCCCCCTATCCCATACCGCCTATCAAACTGATAACAGTCGACATAAACCAGAAACCTGTCGGTCCCACCACGGTAACGGCCCAGAAATTCAAAGTCTCGGTCGTTGCGGAACCGGCAGAAGGGGGCTCTGCCTCGATTTCGCCCGCGGGCGCTTTCTCCTACGGCGAAACGGCCACTGTCAGCGCCGCTCCCGCCAAGGAGTGGGCAGTGTCGTCGATCTCCTCCTCTATTGGCGGCAATCTGTCGGTCGGCAAACCGTTTACTGTTACCACCGACCAGACCGTAACCGTCAGGTTCGCCAAGAAAGACGATGACAAAAATCCGGAGCATACCGGCGCATATCAGGGAACAATCAGAATCCACCCTTACGACATTCCCGTATATATGCAGGTGAATGCCGAGGGGAAGGAAGCCACTCCTTATGGCGACAACACTTGCGGCTATCTGCAGATAATGTTCGACCCCGAAACCCGTTATACCAACGAGAAACAGGAGTTCGCCGTGTCGTTGTTCGCCGTGCCGTTGCAGATCACGGGCGTGCAGCATGACGAGGCCACAGGGCGCCGTTGGCTCGTGCTCGACGGAGGGTCTGTCGCTTTCCACGACCTCAAGGTGAATCCCGCCGCCATAAATCCGCTGATGGCGCTTTATATAAATACTTTGCTCGGGGTCAACAACTTCTCGGACGTGACAACCCGCCCGATGCACTACCGCGTTGAAATGCTCGACCTTGACCCTGAGACCGGCGAGTTCACGTTCGGCGACCTTCAGGCCTACTCCGCGGAAAACGGTGGCTGGTTTGCCGGCGGCGACAAAGCCGTGAGCAAGATCACTAAAGGCATCATGGCCACCATGACCGACCGCGGCTATCCGGCAGAGACATTCGCCGGAGCCAAGATGAAGAAATCAGCGCCGCGCACCGACGTGATGTGGTATCCGCCGAAATCCTGGTCGAAGACAGAATCGCTCTTCGAGATGATTGTCAAATCGATGACCGAATCCTACCGCACCGCCCGCTCCGACTATAACCGCATCTTCGGCGAGTAATCCCTCCCGTTAGGTTTCCAACTATAAAAAGCAATCCGACAGACACCCTCGTCCGCCGGATTGCTTTTTTAAAATTCGGTGTAATTCATTACTTTTGTATCTGAAAAATTTATCCGCAAATGGCTAAAAAGAATATTCTGGTTGTAAACGCAATCGGCGGTCTGGGAAACCGCATCCGCACCATTGCCGCATGCAACGGCCTGGCAGCCATCACCGACCGGCGTCTGAAAGTGATATGGAAAAACAATAGCGATGTCGCTGCTGATTTCACCGATATATTCATGCCATTGCCGGATGAAATAGAATTGCGTCAACCCGGCTGGATAGAATATTCTCTTCTATGGCAGATTCCAAGAAAAAAGAATCTCTATCTTTCATCTCTTGCTCAACACCTCGGATTCAGCAAGACTTTTTCCGACAATTTCGATCTTGGTCGATTGGGCTCATTCGGCGAGAAGCTCTTGAAAGAAGTAAAGAATTGCAACGGCAATATCCTGATTTCATCCGGATGTGGAGCCGAATTCGGCATGGATGAGCAGATCAGGAGTCTTTTCTTTCCTTCGCAGAACGTAAAATCTTTAGTTAGGGAAAACACTGAAAAGTTCAATCACGACACAATCGGAGTTCATATAAGACGCACCGATAATCGGCTTTCAATTGACAAAAGCCCCCTTCATCTGTTTTCAGAGGAAATGCGTAAAATTATCGACATCAAGCCGGGCACTAATTTTTTCCTTGCAACCGACGACAGCAATGTTATGGAAAACTTCGTAAAAGAGTTCGGCTCAAGAATCATTTGCGGAGACAACAATGCTTCGCGCACTTCCCGCGAAGGGATAATCAGAGGAGCCTCCGACATGTGGAGTCTGTCGAAAACTTCCATGATTCTCGGAAGCTATTATAGTTCATTTTCCGAAATTGCGGCCACTTTAGGTAATATTCCTTTGCGGGTGTTGAAAACAGATTGATTTTATCTGCGCCAAAAGATAGAGGCGCCACGGCCGCCAAGCGCAGTATAATGATAAAGCAGCTTCAGCAACAATCGGCGCGGTGCCGTGAGCGACGGATGAGAAAGTGCCTTATCAAGGAGGGGGCCGGCAAATTCAGGATGATTCTCCCGGCTGTAATGTGCAGCCAGGATGGCCCTTCGGTAGTTAACCATATCCCTCAGCCTATCGCTATCTGGATGGTCTGAGTCTATGATATCCTTTTCCACGGCATCTATCGCCAATTCCCATTTTCCGACCTTATCCGAAAATCCGGTGCCGGTTATCGAGTCATCCTGATGATATTTCAAAACGCCCGTTAAAGGCAATGCCTTGATTACCGGTGAACACAACAGAATACGCACTCCGAATTCCCAGTCATCCCATTGAAGCAGACCTTCATTCCACAATCCGGCTTTTCTGACAAGTTCTCTTTTTAAACTATATGCAGTGGTGCATAATAATCCGTGATAAATATGATATCGCCACTGATTATCTTCCGAGAAACGCAATCTGCGGATAGGTCCGTCTGCGTATTGAATCTCCTGCTTCCAATACACAAGGTCTGTTTCCGGCGATTCGCCGTAGATTTCCATATAGGCGCTTATAATTCCCGGCGACAAAATATCATCGGAATCAAAAAATTGTATTATTTGAGAAGATGATTCCTCGAAACCGAGATTCCTGGCATAATCGGCACCCCTCCGAGACTCGTAAACAAGCTTAAGGGTCAGCGCATCGTCACAATTCTCTCGCGCCCAGTCCGCAACTGCTTTCCGCGTCCCGTCGGTCGAACCGTTGTCGGCCACCACAATCTCTATCGGGCGATAGCTCTGAGCCTTTACGCTATCCAGACATCTGACTATCAATTCGGCGCGATTCAATACCGGTATTATTACAGATACTGGTTCCTTCTTGCTTTCCATAGTTTGAAATGAGTCATTTGGTATTGAAAAATCCGCCGTTTATCATCCTTTTCGACAGCTCCCAATCCTCAGCCGAGGGATAGGAATAAGGATCCTTTAGCGGAACGCGGTTTATCGTCGTATCCATCACCGCAGGATTGCGCAACAGGCTCGTACCGAAACCGCGCCATCGTGCGTCCGGCTTACCCATGATATCGAGAATCGTCGGAAAAAGATCCACCTGCGCCACAGGCGCATGAGTCTTGATTCCAAGACCCGAATTCAAAATGATAAACGGTATCTCGCGACCAGTAAACTTCTTGCCCACAAGCATCGACTCGCGGGCGTTATGGTCGCCGGCAATCACGATCACCGACCTCTCATACAAACCTTCCCGTTTCAGGGCCTCGATAAAATTCTTAAGGGCAGTGTCGAACTGACGCAGTTTTTCCACATACACTTTCTCGCTTTGCGACAGGCTATTGTCTTTCCACACATCGCTCCGTCTCCATTCAAACTTTTCATACGGATCATGCATATCCATTGTGTTCAAAGCCGCCACAAAGGGTTGGCGCATATTCTTAATATACGGCATTGAATTCACGAACAACGCCCCGTCGCGCCCTCTATTCCTGACGATATCCTTCCCGGTTTCAACTTCTGTGTGTATTTTATCAAAGCCATATGATTTCGAGAGGGTTACTTTATTCCATTGTATAGGGTCTCCGCAATCAAATTCCTCACTATAGTATCCGAGACTTTTCGTCAAAGATGGAAACACTGCATAATCCGAAGAAAGAGCCACAGGGTCATGTAGATCCGGCAATAATCCGGTATGATATATGAACCGCCCGTCGCTCGACCTTCCAACGCCGACCTGTACCGCGACATTATCTGCCATGAAAACGTCTTCTCTACTTATGACACCCGACAGAAAAGGCATTGCATCTTTGTCATTGACCTTTATATAGAGTCCATCGGAATTCAGAGATTCAACTATAATGAAAATCAGGTTCTTCTCATGGTTATCGGGCAATGAATCCACAACTAATGATGCCGGTGGCCTCGAATAAATCTCTTTTTGGATTTCCGCCATCTCCGCATCCGACATTTTTTCCACCGGCTTTAGCATATAATAAGCGCTGTAGGCCCAGTATTTAGGAAATCCCCCTCTTTTAAGATCTACCAAATCAATATATTCCGGAAACAAATTCAGAAAACCTTCCTTAAATCTTGAAATCAAACCATTATGCTGTTCGGGAGATTTTGTCATTTGAATATGGAGGAAAAAGCTTTGTTGCAGAAGAAAGGCAACGAAGACCATCGACATACCAACGATCTTAAACTTAAGTGAAAACTTTCCAAGACCGGTTTTTCTGAGAAGCAATATATATATGATTATAAATACTAATGTAGGCACAAGAAACCATAAATCGCACACATCAATGGAAGCAAATGCGGAATTCAGCACCGGACCCGTCGCATTCTGTGTGTTGAAGATCATCTTGATTTTGAAAATATCCCCGAAATTCCTATAATAAAGCGTTTGTGCAAAAAGGTATATAGGCATCAGAAGCATCGGGATTGCAATCGTCCTCCGCCATTTCGGTTTCAACAACAGATACGGGCTTAAAATCACCAAAGCATCTATCATACCGAGAAAAACATTGGTATGAACGCTATAATAATTAATCCTGATTATTAAATAAAAAGCAGAGATCTCCGTTGAAAGCAATACCCAACACGCCAGAAAAAAGGCAATAGGAACGGCCATATGATTATCGGCAATTCCTTTAAGATTTTTTGTCAATCGGTATTTTAAATTCTGTACCATTTCCTACTTATTAATACGCGATATGGCCTCAATAATATTCGCCGCAAGCCTCAGCTCACATCCTCGTGCTAACGCCCTGCGGTGTATGCGGTTAAGATGCCGTGCAGTCGTTCCGCGACTTCCTTTATTCATATACATCGGATTGCATGCGAAATTTGAGTCATTTATCATTCCTACAAAGATACAAAATCGGGAAGCGTATGCAAAATTAATCCTGATTTATATCTCCCAATCAGTCCGGTTTCACAATCGGAATTTACAAGGATGCCGCTACATCCGTTTTCATCAAACCTTCGCGACGGATAGCGCGTTAATCTATTAGCCGCCGGGCGGTATAAACTATATCCATCTCACCATGCGACGTCGCTCAACTTCCGCATCATATCTGCCGGGCTTAGTCCTGCTGGCACTATCCTCCGCCTTTGCATCTTACGGGCAGGAGGCTGCCGATGCCCGCGAAGTTGAGGAGGTATGCCCTGATTGCGAGTGTCCGCCGATGGCGATAAAGAGCAATCTACTCTACGATGCCGCACTTACGCCCGATTTAGGGATAGAGATTTCGCTATCTAAGAAAATATCTATAGGGTTGGAAGGGGTGTATGCATGGTGGAGCAACGACCGCAAGCACCGTTATTGGCGCATCCGCGGAGGATGGCTGGATGCCTCCTGGTGGTTTGGCAACCGTAACCGACAGCGACTCACAGGCCATCACGCCGGTATATACGCTTCGATGCATGATTTCGACTTTGAATTCGGAAACAAGGGCTGGCAGGCGCGCAAGCCTGTTTTCGGGGCCGGTCTGACCTACGGCTATTCCTTCCGGCTGAGCGACCGTCTCTCTCTCGACCTGCATTTGCGTGTCGGTTACGTCGGCGGTAGGGTAAAGAAATATATACCTCAATGCGGCGCATATTATTGCATCCGTGAATACCATTGTAATTACTGCGGCGTCACCGGAGCAGGTGTCTCGCTCGTCTGGTTCCCCGGTCGGGGAAATTCAAACAATCCGTCAAGATGAAGTCGCCCGTATATATTATCATTGTCGCTGCCTCACTCGCCATGGTGTCGGCCGCATCCTGCAGCCACAAAGATATCGAATGCCCCGACAGCATGCGCCGTATTCATGTCCTGTTTGAATGGGACCACAGCGAAAATGCCGATGTGGCAGGAATGACGCTTTATTTTTATCCGCTTGATGAAGGAGGGAGTATATGGAGGTTCGACATTGCAGGACGCGACGGCGGCACGGTGGAGCTTCCCTTGGGACAATACTGTCTGATAGCCTGCAACAACGACCTGCCGGGCACCATCCTTCAGGATGTGAATAGCCCATCGACTATTCAGGCAGTGCCGAACATCCGGGTAGCCGCGGACGTTTACGGGAGTTCGGGAATGTTCTATGATGCCGTTGTCAGAAACCTCGAGGTTACCCCCTGCGGTGTCCGGTATGTTACGGAAACCGGCGTTGTCAAAGAATGCGGCCATGATCTGGTCCGTTGCCACCCCGATTCGCTGGCCACGCAATATACCGTAATCCTCCGGAACGTATCAGGGCTGGACAACGTCCGGTCGGCAAATGCAATCCTTAAGGGGACAAGGAACGGTATATATCTGGAGAGCCGACGTCCTTCCGACAGACCTTCGGCATTGTCGATGAAAATGGAACCGGATCGGATAAACGCCTTTATGTCGGCGCGGGGATGCATGTTTTCCACACTGAATGCCGAAGAAGCTCAATATAGCCTCACGTTGCAGGTGGTGCGCAGCGATGGCAAAGGGATGACGCGCGACATAGCGATAAACCCTGAAAACCTGAACTGCATCACCCCGCATAATGTTATAATATCGATAGCGGGAATCGAGATTCCCGAAGACAGTTCTCCGGCCGATATAACCGGAATCGATGTCGGCGTCGACGGCTGGGATGTAATCGATATCGATCTTGAGCCCTCATTTGAAAATATATAGAATTTTCTCAAAACTACTCTCCGTTGAATCAAAATTATCAGTTAGCTATGAAATCACATATACTTACCGCAATCGCTCTGCTGGCATTGCTTCTCGCAGCGTCATGCGCCGACAATCAGGATATCACGCCTCCTGTAGGCGAAGATAGCCGCGCAATCCGTTTCGCAGCTTCGACCGACTTCACAAGAGCTGGCGATTTCACCACAAATAACCTCACGTCGTTCAATGTATATGCCTATACCGGTTCAGCGACATCACCGCACATATTCATGGATAACGTGACCGTTACAAAGGCTGAGGCCAATAACTGGATCTATTCTCCATTGCAATACTGGCCGGCAAAGCAGGCGGTAGACTTCTACGCGTTCGCGCCGGCATCCTGGGTCGGCGCGGCCGGCCCACTCGATCCCGTAGCCTACGACGCATCAAAGGGAACAGAAGATTTAATCTACGCCGTGAGCCCCGGCCAGACAGGCAATTCAGGTATGGTCAACGCTCAGGTATTGTTCAATTTCCGTCATGCCCTCTCCAAGCTGACGGTGAAAATGAGTTCGACAAATACGGAGCTGAAAGTCGTGGTGTCGAACGTAGCGATGGCGAATATAAAGACTCGCGGAAATTTCACATTCCCATCCGCTTCCACTGCGGCAATTCCCTCGGATGCCACTGTCGGACATTGGACCGACCAGAATACTCCCATGACCTATATGCTTCATTGGTCACAATCCTTGTCCGACCTGTTCACCCTTACCACCACGCCTACCGTGATTGCAGCTTCCGGTCTGGGGCGTGGAGGAGTGATGTATGTATTGCCCCAGCCGCTCACCTATCTCAATCAGGGATCGGGCTCCGACACATACATTGCTATGCAATGCTCGATATTCGATGCCAAAAGCGGAGAGCGCCTATGGCCTAATGAGAACACTCCCCCCGAGAACCTGGTGGCAGGAAGTACGACAGGCGACGGTCTGCTGAAATTTTCGCTCAGCACCGACCGGTATAATCAGTGGTTGCCCGGCGTGCATTATATCTACAATCTGGTGATCAATTCCAATGAGGAGATGGGCGCCATTGAATTCGGCAACCCGACCGTCGATTCCTTCATCGACATAGAGCAGACCTACGAATAACAAATGGATGGTTTCCGATTGAGGCGAGTCGCGGAGCGACTGCACTTCACGAGCCTGATTTGCAGGATATAGGATTTATAGCTATATTTGCGATATGAAACCGATATTGGCAATCGTTGTGCCCTGCTATAACGAGCAGGAGGTTCTCCCCTCTTCCGACAAGAGTCTTGGCACCCTGCTCCGCGATATGATCAGCGGAGGGCTTATCGCCCCGCAGAGCTTTATACTATATGTCGACGACGGCAGCCGCGATGCCACATGGAGCTTTATCGCCAACGCCTCCGCGTCCTCCCCGAATGTCGAAGGGCTCAAACTCGCCGGCAATGTCGGCCATCAGAACGCCCTCCTCGCCGGCATGGAGGCTGCCGCCGGTTATGCCGACGCCATCATCACCATCGATGCCGACCTGCAGGACGACATCGACGTGATTCCCGAAATGGTGCGTCAGTTCATCGACGACTCCGACATCGTATACGGCATCCGCCGCAACCGCGATTCCGACTCACGGTTCAAGCGGCAGTCGGCCCAGTCCTACTACCGCATGCTCGGCAGCATGGGAGTGAAAACGATTTATAACCATGCCGATTTCCGTCTAATGAGCCGCCGCGCCGTAAAGAATCTTCTCGAATACGGCGAACGCAACATGTATCTGCGCGGCATTGTTCCCACCCTCGGATTCCGCCAGTCGGAAGTTTACTACGACCGCAAGCCCCGACTGGCCGGCGAAACGAAATATCCTCTCCGCAAAATGCTCAACTTCGCCGTCGAGGGAATCACCTCCTTCTCCGTACGTCCCGTCCGGCTGGTATTCTTCATCGGTCTGGCGTTCATCCTTGTAGCCTTAGGCATATTCATCTATGTCCTCATCCGCTATTTCGGCGGGGAAACAATCGAAGGATGGACCTCTCTGATGCTCTCCATCTGGTTCTGCACAGGCATAACGCTCATAAGCCTCGGCATCATCGGCGAATATGTCGGTAAAATCTATCTCGAATCCAAACACCGCCCCCGGTATTTTGTGGAAACTTTCACATTGAAAAACAATTCCTGTGATTCCTGACCATGCGCATTCTCTTTCTCGGCGATTATTCCAATCTTCACGCATGTCTGGCCAAGGAACTCAAGAAACGCGGCCATGACGTCACCGTCGTCTCCGATGGCGGCCGATATATGGATACGCAAAAGGACATTCTCCTCGACCGCCGCCCCGGCCGCATAGGTGCGTTCCGCTATCTCTACGATCTCTTCTCAATCCTTCCGTCGCTCCGCGACTACGATGCGGTGCAGATCATCAATCCCCATTTCCTCTCTCTTCGCCCCGGCAAACTGCAATATTTTTTCAAGATACTGAAACGCCAGAACCGGTCCATATTCCTCACTCTCGCCGGAGATGATTACAATTTCGTGAGCAAATGTCTCGACGGCAAGACCTTCCGCTTTTCTGAATTCCGAGTTGGCGATACTCCCACCGAATTCGAGACGCGCACCGGCCAATCCGCGGCATGGAACACCCGGGGCATGAAAGAATACAACGATTTCATATTTTCCAATATCGACGGAGCGATGGCGGTGCTCCCGGAATATGACATGGCCGCCCGACCTCTGCTAAGGGAACGGCTCGCATTCACCAACATACCCGTCGACCTCTCCGAACTCTCCTTCTCTCCTATGAATATTTCAGGGAAGATCCGTCTCTTCATCGGCATCCGCTCGGGGATGGAAATCCGGAAAGGGACTGCTTACCTGCTCGACCTCTGCCGCCGCCTTGAACGCGAGATGCCCGACCGATGCTATACCGAATGCGTGCGCGATCTCCCTCTCCGCGAATATCTGCGGCACATGGCTTCGAGCCATATCGTACTCGACCAGCTATATTCCTATTCGCCGGGAACCAACGGCTTTCAGGCCATGGCCCTCGGCCGCGTGGCCGGCACCGGAGCGCAGCCCGAATTCTATGAATATATCGGCGAAACGCAGAGCCGACCCATCTTCACCCTCTCGCCACTCGAGGACACCGAGACGCGTTTGCGCGAACTTATCCTCAATCCTGAGAAGATGCCCGCAATGGGAGCCGAAGGGCGACGCATCGTCGAAAAGAACAACGACGTGGCAATCGTGGCCGACCGTTTTCTCAACCATTGGAATAACATCCTCAAATGAATAGGCGGAATAGTGAGATAGAGTTGCAAGTGCTTATATGCACGTTCGGCAAAGCCGGTATCCGGCGCATCGCCGAAGCTTATCATCCGCGCATTCCCGGTGTGGAGTATATTGTCAGCTGGCAGTTGGGCGATAGCGACGGAAATATTCCCGAGGCTCTGCAACGCGATGATTTCCGCATCCTTCTTTCAGACACCCGTGGACTCTCACGCAACCGCAACATCGCCATAGACGCCGCCACTGCTACGATATGTCTCATCGCCGACGACGACCTGAGCTATGATCCCGATGCATTCCGCAATATCATCGATGTCTTCAAAGCCGACCCGCAGCTCGACATAGCGGCCTTCCGATACTCGGGCGGCGACAGCAAGCATTACCCCGACCATGAATTCGATCTGCGTCGGCCGCCAAAAGGTTATTATATCACATCCTTTGAGTTGGCTTTCCGCAGAAAAAGGATCGCGGCAAGCGGCATCCGCTTCGACCTGCGCTTCGGCATAGGCGCTGAATTCCCCTCCGGCGAAGAGAATATATGGCTTCATCAGCTTCTGCAGGCAGGATTGAAAGGGAAATTCTTCCCCATAACGATTGCCCACCACGAAGCCCTCACCACCGGCTCCCGGCTCGGCGCCGACCCGCAGTTCATCCGCACCAAAGGAGCCGTGATGCGAATCCTCTTCCCTCGCACCTGGCCACTCCGCCTCCTCACCCACACCCTCCGCAACTTCCGCCATCCCGCCATCCCAACCGGTCTCTACATCCGCTCATGGCTCGCCGGAGCCAAAGAAATAAAAGACCATAGAAAATGAAGAGAATTAAACAATATATTTGGCTCTTGCCCCCGGCGGCGGTAATGATTACTGTTTTATTGCTGTCGCTAAAAATGTATTGGCAAGGGGATGCCGTAACTTTCGGATTCTTCATCCCCGCCGAAAATGAGGATTTTTCGTCAATCCCATTTACATCGGTAAGCGAGATTCCGGAATCAATGAAAAATCATTATTTCAACAGCACCGGCCGCTTTTTCAGTCATGGAATCACACAGTTCTTCTGCGCGTTTGCCGGCAAGGGATGGTTTGCCGTTTTCAACGCCATTTTCTGGGGAGCGTTCATATTTATGCTGAGCAAACTTGCCTCTGCCGATATCCGCAACCCGAGAGTATCGTTTATTGCATCCTTTTTTACTTTCCTGCTTTTCTTCCCCTTCTCTTCCGAGCAATCTTTCCCATTCGAACCTCCCCATCAGATCGACTACGTCTGGATGGGAGTCATTACTATGGCATGGGTTTATGCTTTTTTCAAAAAATACGATGCAAATAATTTCACTCAGCTATTTTTATTAGGATTATTGAGCGTCATTGCAGGCGTATGTAACGAAGCCATGTCAATCCCTATAGGAGGGGCTATTATTGTTTTTGCAATCATAAAAAGATTCAGGCTCACTCCGGCTCAATGGATGATGTCTGTTTTATATGGGATTTCTGCGCTGTTCGAAATCCTTGCTCCGGCCAATTTCCAAAGGATGGCGTCCGGCTGGTCGTTAATGCATACCTTTGAGAATTTATTGCCATCTCTGGTTATTCCCGCTTGTTGGCTTTTCGTCCTGATTTTCTTCAAATCAAAAGGGATAACAAAAACGAATAATCAATATTCTATCTTTTTATGGGCGACAATCATAATCAACTACATCGTTGGAATATATCTTGGGATGGGCTCCGGCTCGCGAATGCTGACTATCGCCAACGCATTTTTTATAGTCTTGATCATCAGAGATCTCGATGGCACGCGTCCGCACATCCTCGGATTCGCACTTCTCTCTATTCTCTTTCTCCTTTTGGCCGGCTATCGCTTTTTCTCAATCACCCGACTTAACGATAAAAACATTCTTATCGAGAAGAGTTACCATGAATCTAAAGATGGAGTGGTAACCCTTCCGGATTCCATCTATTTTTATGAATACCGCTCTTTTGTGGTGCGGCCACATCCCTATATGATGAAAGAGAGGGCTCTTTATCCCGACAAGCCCGATATCCGCATTCGGCCAGCTTCCATGGAATCTCTCGACCTTTCCAAAGACACAAACATGCTCATCAAAATCGGGCCGCAAAGATGGATTATGATTCGCTCTAAAAAGAGTCCGGCAGACTTCTTCATTGAGAAGAATCTTCTTCCGTGGTTGTCGGGCAAGAAACTCCCGACCCGCAAAATTGATTGGGATCTGATAAATTCCGAAACTGTTATCGACAGCACAGAGTTCTGGAAAGCTGCCGTTTATGAGAATGATCGTCCTTATATCATCAGTAATATATACATGAGAAGGTAATGTCAACGCATTCGAAATCATATCCGGATTATAGATTCTTTCGTTATATCCCTCCGGCTCTCATTTTATTTGCAGGGATTTGCTATTGCTTCATGGGGTTCTTTATGCCGCCGCTTGGAGATGACCTCGGCTTCATCAATACTTTCGAGGAGCAGAACGACGCATGGTTTGCACTTCCCCGCTCTATGTACCGACACTGGATATGGAATAACGCGCGAATGGCCGATATGCTCTCTCCCGTCTGGCTATGTTTCCTCCCGGAATGGATTAGAGCTCTCTTACATGGAGTTTTCACATCTCTTTTCCTTCTCCTCATTATCCGCCTCTGCCGCCTCCGCAAAGCTTTCCGTTGGCAGATACAAACACTCATAATAGCCCTCGTGATATTTACCTTCCGTTGGGATGCCATCTGGATGGAATATGTGGCCACCTTCAACTATGTCTGGAGTGCGGTTTTCGGCCTCATTGCAATTCTGATGCTTTTCCGCAAACCGGCCGATTCAAGAAATTCCCTCTGGTGGGCCGCGGCAGCTTTCTGCTTTCTCGCCTCCTCTATGCACGAGGCCCTCGGAGTGCCAATCGCATTAGGCGTTCTTTTCTATTCCGCAGTAGCAGGAATATGGAGCAAACAAAACGCCTCAGGAAAAGCTATGATTGTCGCCATGATAGCCGGTGGTCTTTTCACGCTGACTTCCCCGGCATCCTACAGCCGCGTCGGAGGTATGCTGCAGCCTGAACCCGTCCGGGAGCTGCTTCTTTTTTCGGGTGGTTACGTCGTTATTCTCGTTATCGTTATAATCGCATTGCTCATTGCCGGTAAAAAAACCGTCCTCATCCGGCTCTCAAAAACCGAATGGTCGGTGTTCGCAATCGGCGCCTGTGTTTCGACCTGCTTCATGCTTCTTAGCCGATATGGAGGCAGGACAGGATGGTTTGCCCAAACATTCGCTATTATCGCACTGTTCCGTATGCTTCGGGAATTGCCTTCTGTCAGGATATCAAAGCAAATCAGAATTGCAACTTCGGTCATAGCCTCAATTTTAGCCATAGCAGTAGTTCTGCATCTTGCTCTGCTTGCCGGTTGGCAGAAAAAACTTGGCACTGAAGCCCGGCAAGCCATCTCGCTTATGCAGAAAAGTACCGATGGCTTGATATTCTTGGATTTCACCCCCGATACTGCCCAGCCCTGGTATCTCCTCCGCAAACCTCACGGCGTTCCCGATGCCGACGACACATATTATCGGGCACGTGTAAGCAAATACTATTGCAATGAAAAAGAGGTTGTGATTCTTCCCGAAAAGGCTGAAAATCTATTGAAGCGCGGCAAATCACAATTCCGCGAAGGAGATATCTTTGTCTCCGACCGGCAGTTGGACGGCGTATACGGCGACACTATATTCCCTGTATTTCCTCGTGTCTTCGCAAAAATCGATGGCAGGGAATATGTGGAATCTCCGTTCAGCTACAATGGCAAAAATCTATTCCTCTATTCTCCTGTCGACCGCGACCCCGGCGAGAAATAATCAGCGCAAGCAAATGAAAACCGCTGTCAGGGATATCACAAGACTCGCCGCGAGGACAAGCAGCGAACGGCGCGTGATGGTGAGCCTGTATCTGAAAAAGTAGATAAGCGAAATCATAAGCGTATAGGAGAGATACCAGAGCACAAGAGCCACGCCGATACCGGGAAGCCCGTAAAGACGATAGAACAGGATATTGAGCGCCACGCCCACGATCGCGTCGAATGTCTCGGTAAACATATACACCCGCCCCTCTCCTTTGGCGAGAATCGAGAAGGCCATGCAGTTGCTCACGGATTTGAGAATCACGGTCAGAATGGCAATTGTAATGAATGGACGGATCACGAGAAAATCGGGCGTATAAAGGATTCTGATTATCAAGTCCTGAAAAACAAGGAATAAAATAAGGAGCGGCGTGAAAATGGAGAGCAGGAGGTTCGTTTCATGACTCACGAACATCGACATCCGTCGCGGCGAATGACTGTTGGCCGACATCCTCGGATAAAACTCCATTCCGACCGCACTGAATATCAGCGAGGTGTATCGGATAACCAAAGTATTGCCGGCCTGAAAATAGCCTACCTCCGCCGTGGATGCCTCGCGGTTAAGCCATGACAGAAAAATCATCTGCGCGAGATTGGTGGCGAACGTCGCAACTGCCATATATCCTCCGAGTCTCACAAAATCCAGACCTTTACGCATTTCTTTCGGCGAAGAAAGTCGATATGCGTCGCCGCGTTCGCGACTAATCATAAGCGACACAAGCATAGCCGCTCCATAAGCAAGAATCGAACAGATCACGCTCTCCTCCCCCAAAAAACGAAACATCGGTATCGAAACCACAAGACCGGCCACGGCTCCTGTCATATTGGCTCGGGCAAGCCTTCGGAACAAGCCTCTCCCCTGAAGCATCGCCTGTTCGGCGCCGGTAAGCGAACTGAGCAGCAATGAACCGCTGACAATCATGAACTGCCACCATTGGTCAGGCTCTCCGAAAAACCAAAGGGAAAGAAGTGGCGACAGTGCACTCATCGCCACACTACCAAGCAATCCGACTGCCCAACTCCAGGAACGCAATAATCTCGCAAGTTCCCTTAATCGCCTTTTATTCTCACCGGCTCTTGCAATTTCGCGCACGGAACTTTGCCGCAATCCGAAGCCTGTCAGAATCGAGATTGTATCTATGCTGCTGTTGAAAATGCCGAAAAGTCCCACGCCGGTAGCGCCAAGCCACAGCGCCACGAGTTTCATTTTCACGATCGAACAGACTATTCCTACAGCCTCGGCACCTGAAAAGAGACCGATAGCTTTCAGTATCTTGCCTGTAACGCCGTTTCTCCTCATTACCGATTTGCTTTGATCAGCCGACCGAACACGAGCTCGGCGTGGCGGCGCAACGCAGACCCGTGCCCGTAGTGGCGCGCCATCACCTGATAGCGCTCGCGCAAGGATTTGAACTTGTTGCGGTCCGTCAGACCGTCGCTCAGATAGTCGACCACTATGCGGCGCAGATTCGTGCACCGCTCCTCATCGGCCGCCTTGATGCAGCGGATTGTCCAGTCGTAATCGGCCGAAAAACGATAGCGCAGATCATAACGCGGAGCTATCGCACGCCTCACCATGAATGCCTGGTGGCATATCAGCATACCCTGCGCGAAACTATCCACCGTGAGCCGCTCCGGCGCCGAATAATGCCGCGGAGCTATTATGCGCCGCTCCGCATTCACTATCACCGTGTCGCCGAATATGATGTCGTCGCCCAAGCGCGCCCGCCGCGCATAATCCTCCAATGTGTCGGAGCTATGGAATGTATCCCCGGCATTAAGAAAAATCACATATTCTCCGCGGGCCATCGAAAGCCCCTTGTTCATCGCATCATAAAGCCCCCCGTCCGGTTCACTCAATATCCTAACCCCGGGATACTTGCGGGCGATATCTAAAGTGCCGTCCGCAGAGGCCCCGTCGATGATGATATGCTCCCGGTCGGTCATCGTCTGATTTGCCACAGACTCCATCGTCGGCCGCAACACCGACGACGCGTTGTATGTTATCGTAATCACTGAAATAAGCGGCGACAGGTTCATGGCTTGCAAATTTTTAAAAACGTTCAGAAGCAAATATAATAATTTTTTCCATATTTATTTCCATAATTATTTTGGCCTTTGGATAAAATAGGATAAATTTGCAGTGTATTACAAACCAATTCTGCGGATGGCGCGATTTCCCGCCGTCTGCTTTTACTTAAACTTTAAAGCTAATTAGAACTATGGCTTACGTTATTACCGACAGATGCATCGCATGCGGCACTTGCCTGCCCGTATGCCCCGTGGAGGCTATTTCCGAAGGTGAGATCTATCACATCGATCCCGACACATGCATCAGCTGCGGCAGCTGCGCTTCTGTTTGCCCCAACGACGCTATCGAGGAGGGTTGACATTTCAGCTGTAATCAAAAAACTGTGGCTGCCTGTTTACGTTTATATAGGTAGCCGCAGTTTTTTATTTTAATCTGTCTCCCTCATCGAAGAAAATTTATGGATTCTCTTAAAATCAAAATTCTAAACCGAAGCCACCATCCCCTTCCGGCATACGGCACCCACGAGGCCGCGGGAATGGATCTCCGCGCATATCTCCCGGAAGGCCCCATGACACTCCGCCCCATGCAGAGGGCGCTAATCCCCACGGGCATACATATCCAGCTTCCTGCCGGCTATGAATGCCAGATACGCCCCCGCTCCGGCCTGGCGCTGAACTATGGCATTTCAATCGTGAATTCCCCGGGTACGGTCGACGCCGACTACCGCGGCGAAATCGGCATCATCCTCATCAATCTGGGAGAGAATGATTTCACGGTCAACGACGGCGACCGGATCGCCCAGATGGTGATAACCCGCTACGACCACGTGATATGGGAACCAGTCAAGGAACTCGACAGAACCGAACGCGAAGACGGCGCTTTCGGCCACACCGGCCGCCGCTGAAACCCGCAATGACAAAGAATTTATAAATATGACCCTTTCTTTCCGACATCGTCTCGCCCCGCTCTTCGCCATTCTTGCAATGGCGGCCATCGCGCTTTGCGCCCTCGCCGCCCCGAAAGCCCCGAAAGGTGATATGTCGGAAGCCCGGCTCAAGGCCAGATATTACTATCTCGAAGGCTTGCGCCATCAGACTCAGGGCAACAACCCGCAGGCCTTTGAATATTACCGCCGAGCCCACCAGACGGATCCCACATATGCCGAGGCTGCTTCCGCTTTCGCAATGCTCCGCCTTGCGGCAAACCTCGATACGCTCCAGAGCCGCGCCGAAGTGACACGCGCCCTCCGGCTCATGCGCCCCTTCGTCGATCAATACCCCGATGATAACTACGAAGCTCTCTATTATGCGTTCATAGCCTCTCGCGTCGACTCGATAAATGAAGCCATACGCGTGTATCAGCGCACCTACGACCGCCGGCCCGACCTCACCGATATTCTCATCAATCTCTCGGATGCATACATGGCTGCCGGAAACCGCGACAAGGCCATCGAGGAGATCGACCGCTACGAGGCCATCGAGGGGATGAACCCGCAGCTGACAATCCGCAAGATATCCTACCGCATGGCGGCGCTCGATACTCTCGGTGCAATCGCCGAGGCCACGGCTCTCGTCAACTACAACCCCCGCGAACCGGCTTATAGAATCCTGAAAGGCAATATGTTCGAGCTCGCAGGCCAAAAGGATTCCACCCTCGCCTATTTCAGGCAGGCAGAGGAACTCAACCCCGATTATGGCGCGGCAAAACTTGCCCTTGCGGAATACTACCGTCAGCAGGGCGATTCCACCGCCTACGACGCCAAAACCTATGAGGCTCTCCTCTCGGAGGATTTCGACCTCGAACAGAAAATATACCTCCTTGAGGAATACCTCCAGAAAATAATCTCCGACAAACAGAACACTGCCCGCGGCGACCATCTCTTCGCCGTGCTCAGCGACCAATATCCTCACGAACCGGCTGTGCTCGATCTCGCGGCGCGATATAGCGCGGCAAAGGGCGATTTCAAGAAGGCATGCGAGGAAATCTCTTATGCCATCGACCTCTCTCCTACAGAGGAAAGATACCGCCAGCAACTCATCTCCTATCTCGTTGCCGACGACCGGCCGCTCGATGCCATGAAAGCCTACAGGCAGGCTGTCGGCCATCTCGCCGAGCCTTCCCACGGCCTCAAAGTGCTATATGCCTCGGCCGCCCAGATCGCCGACCGATACGATGAGGCTGTGGATACATACAGCGAGGTTATCCGCGACATCGCTCCGGGCCTCCCCGTCGATTCCCTATTGAAACCGGTGGATATCCCGGCTACCCTCTCTTATGAAAACCTGCAGATGATCTCCCAGCTGTTCACGAGCATCGGCGACTGCCGCTATGGCGAGAAGAAGCTCGATGAGGCTTTCCGGGCCTACGACAACGCCCTCCTGCTTTTCCCCGACAATACCCTCGCCCTCAACAACTACGCATATTTCCTCTCGGAAAATGACGGCGATCTCGACAAGGCGGCGGAGATGAGCAAGAGGAGCCTCGTGGGCGAAAATGCCGAGAACCCCACATATCTCGATACTTACGCCTGGATCCTCTTCAAGAAGGGGGATTTCGATGAGGCCGCAAAATATCAGGCTGCCGCTGTAGAGGCCGCCGAAAAGGATGGCTCCGTATCGGCCGAACTTTACGACCACTACGGCGATATCCTCGATGCATCAGGAAATCGCGAGAAGGCTCTCGAAAACTGGCAGAAGGCCCTCGACCTGGAGCCCGATAACAACGAAATAAAAACTAAGATCAAAGACAATGCCCGCAAATAAAATTTCTCTCTTCCCGCTTCGCGCTCTTCTTATCTCTCTCGTCTCATTTCTCTTTTTTACCGTGTCGGCCGAGGATGCGGCAGGCAAGCCGATGGATCAGATCCGGAAAGAGGCGCTCGATTCTATCCTCCCGCATTACAGCGACTGGGGAAGCGCCGAACTTTCGGGCAAGCTCCGCCTCGCGAAACTCCCCGTTTCCCCCACCCTGCGGATTTATATGAAAAAAGGGGAGCAGATCTCGATTTCCGTCAGGGCTCCTTTCATAGGCGAAGCGGGCCGCATTGAAGTTTCCAAAGATTCGATCCTGGCCGTGAACCGCATGAAGCGCGTTTATTGCGCTGAATCCATCGCCGGAATCCAATACGACTATCCCGATATCATCTCCGATGTGCAGGCTCTCCTCCTCGGCCGCGTAGTGGTGATGAATGCTGGCCAGCTCTCGGCTCGCAATGCCGATTTTCTCGATTTCTCCGAAGTAGCGGCCGATGGCTCCGAAGTCTCGGAAACTTTCGCCGCAAAGGCATGGAATCTCGATTTCCCGAAAGGGCGCTCGGAAGCCGATGAATTCGGCTATACCTACCGAATCAACGGCGCCGGGCTCGTGGAATCACTTCGCCTCTTCCTCGAAAGCCGCGACCTCGCTCTCTCGCTCGATTATCAATACCCCGACAAATCGCGGGTGCTCGATATCTCTCTCGATGCCGATGGTGCCCGCAAGTTCAGCGCTGAGGTCGAGTTCAACCCGGTGAAGTGGGGCGCAACACCTCCGGCTCCGGTCAAGCTCGATTCCCGCTACCGTCAGGTCGATATCCGCGCGTTTATAAAAAGTTTCTGATATCCGTAAATGAAGCGTTCCCTTTCCATAATACTTCTCCCGGTGCTTCTCTTCGCCGTTGCCATGCCTCTCGACATGGCGGCGAAGAAGAACACCTCCAAAAATAAAGCCAAAACCACGAGCGTTGCCTCCTCTAAGAAAAGCTCGAAGAGGAAAGCCTCCTCGCGCGCCAATAAATCCTCGGCGAAACCGGAGACTTCGGCCGATATGCGCCGTCGTCAGGCCGATACTCAGCGCGAAATCGCCCGCACAAAGGAGGAGATCCGCAAAAACGAGGCGGATGTGAAGCGGGGCCTCAATGAGCTCGGAAAACTCCGCGATGATATCTCGGCAGGCAAAAAGCTCGTGGACCAGGTCACTGCTCAGGTCAACGCTCTCGACAGCCGTATCGACACTCTCGGCCGCCAGATCTCCTCCAATGAGGCGCAGCTCGTGAAGTTGCGTCAGGACTATCTCAAAGCCGTAAAAAAGATTCGCGGTAAGAGAAATTCCAATTCCACCCTCGCCTTTATCTTCTCTTCAAAGAATTTCGCCCAGGCAATGAGGCGAATCCGCTATATCCGCCAGTTCTCGGCATGGCGGCAGAAGCAGTCCGACCGCATTGCGGCGAAAGTCTCGGAACTCAAATCCCAGAAGCAGAAACTCGATGAGGCCCGGCAGATGAAGGATGTGGCTCTGAGCCGTCAGGTAAAGGCACAGAATGATCTCCAGACCCGCTTCCAACGTCAGGACGCTCTCGTGGTTGAGCTGAAGGCCAACGGCCGCGCACTGCAGTCGCATCTCGCCAAGAAGCAGGCTGAGGCCAACGATCTCAAAAACCGCATCTCCGCTCTCATAGCCGAGGAGCAACGCAAGGCGGAAGCGGAGCGCAAGGCACGCGAGGCTGAGGAACGCCGACGCGCCGAGGAGGCGAAAAAGGCGGAAGAGGCCCGACTCGAGGCGCAAGCCAAAAAGGAGGCGGAAGCTAAGGCTGCCTCCGAAAAGGCTGAGAAATCCGACAAGAAGAAAGAGAATAAGAAAAATCAGGATAAAAAGAAAGAGGATAAAAAGAAAGAGGATAAAAAGCGCAAGGAGGATAAGAAGAAAACCGATAAGAAGAATTCGGGATATGCCGAGGCCCGCAAACGGCGCCCGAGAAGCGCCGCTTCCGGCAATTCGGCGCCGGCGGTTTCCGCCTCTGCCGCCACCTCTTCTGCCGCAGGCAATTTTGCATCCATGCGCGGCTCACTCCCGCGTCCCGTAGCGGGCGGTTTCCGCGTCACCAGCCAATTCGGCCGCCATGCGCTCCCGGAACTCCCCGATGTGATGTATGATAACCCAGGAATCGATGCCGAAGTAGCCCTCGGTGCCTCCGCACAGGCCGTCTACGGCGGCAAGGTTTCCGGAGTCTATGTCATTCCCGGTTATTCAACAGTCGTGATAGTGAACCATGGCAGCTATTATACCGTCTACGGCAACATCTCCTCCCCCACCGTCAAAGTCGGAGACGTCGTGAAACAGGGTCAGTCGCTCGGACGCCTCGCGCAGGCCGAAGAGGATTCCGCCCACAGCTCCATCCACTTCGAAGTCTGGAAAAACCGCGAGAAGCTCAACCCCCTCGACTGGATCCGCTGATCTCTCCCATTAGCCCCATTAAATCCATCCCCGCCTATGCCTTTCAGTCTCGCCCCCTTTTCCCCCGGCCTCGCGCCGCAGTGGGATTCCTTCGTGAAAGAATCCCGGAATGGCACTTTCCTGCTTCAACGCGGCTACATGGACTACCATGCCGACCGCTTCACCGACTGCTCATGGGTGGCCCGAAAAGGCGAGAAGATAGTGGCCCTCCTCCCCGCCAACATCACCCCCGACGGCATCCTCCACTCTCATCAGGGCATCACCTATGGCGGCTGGATCCTCCCAAAAGCGCATATCAACGGCGCCGACCTTCTTGAGATCTTCACTCTCGCCTGCGAGCGTTGGCGCGAGATGGGCATCCGCGAACTCGACTATAAACCGGTTCCCTCCATCTATACCTCACAACCCTCAGAGGAGGATCTATATGCCCTCTACCGCCTCGGAGCTCAAATCTCCAACGTCAACATCAGCGAGGCCATCACCCTTGCCGACCCGTTGCCCGCCAACAAGCTGCGCCGCCGCATCCTCAACACCGCTTCCCGCATCCCCTTCGTCATCGAAGAGACCGGCGACGAAGCCGCCTTCATGGCCATAGTCGAAGGCTGTCTCAGCGAGCGCCACCAAACCCACCCCGTCCACACCGCCGCCGAGCTTGCGCTCCTCCGCTCCCGCTTCCCCGCCAACATCCGCCTCTTCAGCCTCTCCACCCCCGCGGGCGGAGATGCAGCCGCCGTCTGTATCTATGACACCGGCCGCGTAGCCCATACCCAATACATCGCCACAACGCCCCTCGGCCGCGAGCTCAACCTTCTCACCCCCCTCCTCCATCATCTTATCACCCGCGTCTTCTCTGACCGCGCATACTTCGATTTCGGGACCTCCAACCAATCCATCGGCTCCCACCTCAACGAAGGCCTCCTCCGCCAGAAATCCTCCTTTGGCGCCTCCGCCGTGGCCTACCCCCGCTACCGGCTCAGCCTCATATAATTTTGAATTTTGAATTATCCCGGTGGCCCAAAATAATTTGGAATTTTGAGTTTTGAATTATCCAAATCTCGGTGCGGTCGTGTGAAGGCACTTTAGTGCCCCGTCCTCAAATGCCCCCTTTGCTCGCTCTGAATTAAAAATTCAAAATTAAAAAATGGGATTCCGGGGCGAAATGCCTCAGAATCCCATTTTTTATGTTTCAGTCTTCGCTTGCTATTTCACAAGCACCTTCGTGGCCTTGCCGCCCTGCATCCTGACATAAACGCCTCTCTCGAGCTTCTCGCCCTTAACCTCGCGCCCGTTCAGGTCGAAATAGCGAACCGGGCCCTCCTCGGCGCCCGCAATCTCCTCGACACCGGTCGAGCCGATATTATAGGCGAAAGATTTCACCGGAGAAGTATATCCGAAATTGCTCTGCGCATAGTATAGATATCCCTTGCCCGAAAGCGTGATGCCCTCTGCATTGTCATAATCCGAGAAATCGGCGATCTGCGGATCAGCCACCTCCGTCTCGGAATCGAGATAATGCAATCGGAGCAGCGGATTGACCTCGAATTTCACCGTAGTCTCGTCAGCATCACTCTTGATAGTGCCCTCGGTCACGGTCGTACCGCTTTCAACTTCCGGAGTCAATATCTGGAACACATTGATACGCATGATTGCGAGACCCGAGCGGAATTCGCTGTTCTCTGCGCTCGTAGCCCTCAGAGTAAAGGAGCCTACAGTCGGAATAGCAATTTTCAGCTTACCGTTCTCCTCTGTAACCGTACCCTCCGGGCAGTCATCGATAGAATAAGAGATCGTTCCAACCTCATTCGGAGTAGTAGCGACATTAGCCTCGAAAGTCTCACCGGCTTCAACATTATAAACTTTCTGCGCGAAAGTCAGCCCGGCCGGCTTCAAAGTGGAGGTAAGATCCTGCCACAGAACTTCTATCTTCTTAACATTGGCGCCATTGCTGCCTCCGTTTTTGAAATGAACCGAATTCACGGTCTGACCGGCAGTTACATCCCATCTATAATTGGTTTTGGTATATGTACCACCTTCTGTATCCGATTCAAGGAGATTAAGATTTGTGCCTCCGACGAAGATGATTCTCGTAATTTTTGCGTCATTGCTCGGAACCGAGATAGTTATTTCTCCTGCGGGACTGGAAGCGCTTGCATTTTTAGGAAGATTAAGGAGTGCGCTTCCGCTGGTTCCGCTCTCATATTTTGACATGAACCTTCCCGCAAGGGTAAAGGTAACGCTGCCGGCTGTTTTGGTCGTTTCAGTTTTTACATAATTGTTGGTATCACCGCTGCTCCTCGTTGTCAATCCATACGGATCTTTGGTAGTGAAATCAATCGTAGTGGTAGTTGTCGGAGGTTCCTCTGAATTGGGATCAGTTACAATCATGGAATAAGAAGCCTCTCCGGCAGCATATTCATCAGTAGCCTCTGTGGTGGCATATATCACAGCGGAGCCTGCTTTGAGCAGATCATCGGAGTTGATGACTCCCGTCTCGGCATTAACTCTAACCACATCCGAAACTTCACCGGAATTCGGATCCTTTGCAGAATAAGTAACCACAGCTCCGGCCGGTTCAGTTACGACAGCCCTTTGATAAACCACACCAGTGCCAATCTTAGCCTCCACGCTCGCATGCTGGAAGCTGATCTGAGCAGGTTTACCGGAAACCGTAACCGCGAAAGAGCCCTCGCCAGCAAGATATTTGTTTTCAATCGCACCGGTAGTGAACTTCACGGTAGCGGTACCCATCTTGATAGCCTTGATAGTCTTGGAACCCTTATCAATCTCGATAATATCCGAATCCTCCGCCGAAAAATTATAGGTCAGCTCCGCAGGCGCGATAGTAGGCAGCGCCTTGACCTCCCCGATAATCATATCATAATCCCCGGCAACCGGCACCCCCGTATAAGTAGGCTCCACCGGCCCCGAAGCCTTCTCCTTGTAGAAAGCGGGATAGGCATAATCGGCTCCAGAGAGGTTACTCGTTGCATAGTTTTTAAAAGCAGTTTTCTGGAAAGCGAAAGCTCTTGTCGTTGCAGCCTGACTTTTGATCGTAACATTGTTTCCGGCAACGCTGAATGTCAGTTGAAAGTTTTTGGCATTATTAGCAGTTGAAGCCGGTAGTGTTTCAGATACAGACATGCTTGTGGATCCCGAGCCACCGTAATATCTCTGTTTTGTCGTTTCATACAGAACCTTGTAATCTGTTCCATTAGCGAGAACCTGAAAAACGCCTATTTCGGCATCGTCGATGGTAAGGCTCGAAGGCAGCGTCGATCCCGTAGCGACTTCTTTTGTCCCAACAGTGTTTGTTGTTCCCCCCTTAAGCGCATAGAACTTATTGCTGAAAGCCTTTGCAGAAACGATGATGAACCTGTTGGCCGGATCCGTTATCTCCGCCAGGTTCGTAGTCAGCTCATACACCTTCTCCGCTGCGCCGGCGCTCAGCCCGGCCCCCAGCAGACACAATAGCGATAGTAAATACTTTTTCATAAGTTATTAAGGACGCTATTTGAGCCGCTGAAATTTACTAAATAATTATTTCATAGGTTATTACTAGAACAAGAGGCAGATAAGTGCTGGCGAGAAGGGGCATTAGATCTCGGGGCACTAAAGTGCCTTCACGCGACCGCCCCGCCGCACGAAGAATTTTGAATTTTGAATCAGGGGCGGCATAGGGCATGGCGAAGCGAAGATAATTTTGAATGGGGAATTTTGAATGGGGGCGGGGCAGGCAAGGAGAATTTGGAATTTGGAATGGAAGCCGCAGGGGAATCGAAGCTAATTCAAAATTCAAAATTATTTGAAGTTCAACATTCAAAATTGCCGGCGTCGGTGGAGTCGCGTGAAGGCACTTTAGTGCCCCTAAATCTAATGTTCCCCTTCCTATTTTAAAGTTTTTTCTTTGTTTTCGAATTTTTCCTTGGAAAAATCTTGCCTATTATGCTCGAAAGCTTTATCTTGCGCTTTTCTAAAGCAATAGTTCCGTTCCGAGCCTTATGAATCCGAATAAAGCCTCTTCCAAAATGAATCATCCGGGCAGGCATTCGATGAAACGGCGCTCTCGGCACAATGATTATCGGGGAAAGCGCATCTATATGATAACCATGACAAAACATCCGGAAGCCCCATGGTTCGGCAATCTTACAGGCAATCCACATATTGCCCCGGGGCAACCCGGAGCTCCGGGAATAGAGCTGTTGCCTTTCGGCAAGAAGATCGACATGGCTATCCTCAAAATATGGGCTATAGACTCAAGCATCGAAACCATCAGCAGGATAGTGATGCCCGATCATATTCATTTCATAGTCTTCGTAAAAGAGCCGATTGAGAGGCATGTCGGCAAGATCTTCGGAATCTTCAAGCACAACATCACCAAGACGATGTGGAAGCTTTTCCCGGAACTCGGCGAGAAGCGGATATCATGCTTCGAAGAGAACTACAACGACCGGATCCTGCTGAAGCGAGGGCAACTCGAAACCATGAAGAAATATATCGCCGACAATCCGCGGAGGCTCGCCATCAAGCGGCTTTATCCGGATTTCTTCCGGCGCCTTATCAGTGTGAGGATCGGTGAGCGGTGCTTCAACTGCTATGGCAACCCGTTTCTATTGCAATGTGCCGACAAGATGGCGATCAAGGTGCGATCGCGCTGGAGTGATCAGGAATTCGAGGAGCATCGCCGGCGCTGGATGGCTTATTGTGAGCGAGGGGCGATAGCGGTTTCGCCATTCATCAGCGCAAGAGAGAAGCGAATCCGCGATGAGGTGATTGATATGGGCGGTTCTCTGATTGTTATCCGGAAGGAGAATTTTCCTGCTCGGTTCAAGCCATCGGGCCGAGAGTTCGAATTATGCAGCAAAGGGCGGCTTTTGCTTATCTGCGACCCGGCGCCCCTCGATCATGACCGGAGCCTCTTTCGTGAGGAAGCCTTGCGGATGAACAGCTTTGCCGAGATGATAGCCGGCATTGCCTCGGAAAGCATAGTTTTCTCTATATGTCATAGCGAAATTTTTTAGAGTTAAGAAACTGTTTAAATTATTTGTTAAATTATATTAAGATATAGGAATTAATAGTTATATTTGTAGCAGATAAAAATGGAGCGATGCAGCAATCATGAAGAACCGCACTCTCTAAAACACAAAGACTTGTTAATCAGATAGTTACCGAATATCATCAATAACAACTTTAATTAATAACTTATGAAAAAGTATTTACTATCGCTATTGTGTCTGCTGGGGGCCGGGCTGACCGCCCAGGCAGACGATTTTAAGTGGGATTACAGCACATCTGCTACAATTACCGGGAACAAGAAAACAACCGGCTCTGTAAAAACAGGAGTTGTAACATGGAATTTTACTGCTTCGGATGCTTCTAAAGTCGCCAAAGATGGAAACTGGAAAGGAATTTCTTTAGGAGGAAAGGAGAGCGGTACCCAATATAATCCTGCTTCAATTTCTTTCACAACAGATTATTTCAAGGATAAGAAAATTAGTCAGATTTCATTAGAAGTCGGATGTAACGCTTCTTCCACATCAGATGCCAATCAGTTTTCAATTTCGGTTGACGGGACTTCTCTCATTACCGAAAACTTGAAAACCGGCTCCAATAAAGTTTCAGCCAAACAGACTGTTACTTGGGAAGGGAATACAATTTGTGGAGAATCTATCGGTTTTTCCTTTAAGCTTGATAAAGCGAAAAATATTATAGGATATTTTGGTCCTATAACAGTTACTTATATGGATGCAACTGCGGACCCAGTGGATCCACAATATGTTATTACTCCACAAACCTGCACTTTAGAAATCGGAAGTATTATAGATTTTCCACAAATCAGTCCCTCAAACCTCACTTATGAATTTTCAACGGATTCAGATATAATCGAACTTGATAAAAGCGCCCGTACTATAAAGGGATTGGCAATCGGTACGGCAACCGTGAATTTTTCTACTGCGGCTGTCGATGGTATGTATAATGCCGGGAGCGGATCGTTTGAGGTGACGGTGAACGGGAAAGAGCCTAAGATGAGCTTCTTTCCTCAGGTAGAATACGGCAAACTCGGAACCGGCGTAGTATGGCATGGAGTAACGATTGAAGAGCCTGCTGATAATCATGGTGCAATTACATATTCTTCATCAGACCCCGAGGTTGTTACGGTGAATTCAAGCACCGGTCAGATTACTCCTGACGACATCAAGAAAGCCGGTACTGCTGTTATAACAGCAACAATGGCTGCCGAGGGTGATTATGCTGAAGGGTCTGCTTCTTATAAGATTATCGTTATAGACCCCAACGCAGCAATTCAACCGGACAATACCGTTTTCGATTTTACAGAAGTGAATCCTTATGGCATGACTACGCAAACAGGTTCCTCGTATGAGACAAAAGTTAAGTCCATTAGTGGAGAGAACAATACCGTGAAGATTACATTCGGTGGTAATTACAGGTCTTGGAAAGAAAACAATTTGTATTATCTTCGAATGCAAAAGAATTCGACGCTGAAAGTGGAAGTTCCCGAAGGTTATAAGATCACCAAGATAGGAATGACAGGAACTATCAACAGCGGGGCTTCTTGGAGTCCGGCAAGCGGAACCGTAACAGATTCTTCAGATCCTGATGGAGGAACTTTCAGCTATATTTGGGTTCCTGCAAATGATACAGATGTGCAGAGAGAGGTGACCTTCAGCGCCGGAAGTAGCGACGTATCTAAAATCAACAAGATCAACGTGATGTATGATGCGGCTTCTTCGGATCTTAAGTCCGCGAATCTGACATTTACTCCGAATGTGAATGGAATTATAGTGAACGAGGAATTCACAATCAATGCAGTCAACAATCCGTTCAATCGAGTCGTAACTTACAGCATCGAAGGCCTTGAGGAGACTGAATACCAAATTACCGAAGATGGCGATAATCTAAAGGTGAATGTTTCCGTTCCGGGTTCATATACATTAAAGGCTATAAGCGCTCCGGATAATGAATATCGCGATGGTTTCGCGATCATGCGTCTGAATGTATTCCGTCATCTTGCTGTCTATGTGGATGGTGAGGCGCTCGCAGAGGATGCGTTCAAGACAGATGTCGCTTCTACTATTACTTTCGATGTCCCTGATAATGCATATCTCTACTACCGTATCATCCCTGCTACTCCGGCTCCGGAGGTATATGGCGAAGGCAATTCCGATGTGAATCAGGAGGCTGGATATGATCTTTATGTGGATGGTATAAATATTCCTGCCAAAACCAGCGGTAACCTCGAATTCTATATTGCCAACTATGGCTACAAGTCGCCGAAGCGTCAGATCGCGCTGAGCTTCACTACAGGCGTCGAGGAGATCGAGGGCGTCGAGGAGGCTCCTGCCCGCTATTACGACCTTAATGGCCGCGAGGTGAAGGGCGATAAGCTCGATAGCGGCGTTTATATCCGCCTGCAGGGCGGCAATGCCGAGAAGGTTCTTGTGAAATAAGCAAGCGAGGCAAATGAATAGACAAGCGGCGCACTAAAATGCGCTCACGCGACCGCTTCCGATTCAAAACCGCTAAAGCAACAAAAAAATGTGCTCCGCATCGAAAGATGCGGAGCATATTGTTTTAGATAGAATCCGAATAGCATCGGCGGGAACTTTCCGAAGTATTTGTTCCGGCCTTATCTAATAGAAGGGATCAACGGTAATCTTTAAGGATTTCACGGAGGCGTTTGCGAGTGAAGAAGATACGGCTTTTCACCGTGCCAAGCGGCATCGAGAGCTTCTCGGAGATCTCTTCGTACTTGTAACCTGCCACATGCATCGAAAAAGGTTGACGGAAATCCGTGGGGAATTTTGAGAGAATCTGCGTGATCTCATTCATAGCATAAGCACCATCGGGCGTTTCCAGACCGGAATCCTGACATAGATTCAGACGATGGAGATCCTCAGTGGAGTCCATCACCGTTTTTTCTCTGACGCTTTTCCGGTAATTGTTGATAAAGATGTTGCGCATTATTGTGAGCATCCAGCCCTTGAGGTTTGTGCTCTCCACGAATTTCTCTTCGTTGTCGAGCGCCTTGAGGGTGGTGTCCTGCACAAGGTCGTGTGCTTCATCTTTATCCATCGTCAACTTGAGCGCAAAAGAAAGAAGATTGCCCTGCATCCCGATAATAGAGGATTTGAAGGTGTTGTGTTTGCTCATCGACTTAAAAAAATTGGGAATTGTTGGTTATCAGGCAGAAACGTTCTGTTCCCTGCAAACGTTTCTTACCACGTCCAAAGGTAATACTTTTTTTAATATTTCGTATTATCTTTTGAAATTTTTTTAAAAAATTTTTAAAACGTTTTAAAAATCGAATTGACCGCTGCGGACTCAATCCGCAATCTTCTCTATCCTTACAAGTTCGATGCGTGCGGTCGCCATCTTTTCAATAGTGAAGCGCAGGTCGCCGATCTCGAAGGTGTCGCCTTGCGAGGGGAGTTCCTGCAGGCTCTCGAGGATATATCCTGAGAGGGTATGGTATTCCTCGCTCTCTTTGATGTCGAGGCCGAAATCCTCGTTGAGCGCCGAGACTTCTATGCGTCCGGAGAATTCATAACCGCCATCGGGAAGTTTGCGTGCCACGAGTTTCCGGATGTCGTGTTCATCCTCTATTTCGCCGAAGATCTCCTCCACGATATCCTCGAGCGAAACGAGGCCCGCTGTACCGCCGAACTCATCCACCACGATGGCTAATGTGCGCTTCTCACTCATCATTCGCCGCATCATCCGGTTGGCGAGCATAGTCTCGGGAGTGAATATCACCGGCTTGAGTTTGCGGCGCCAGTCGGAGGAGCTGTTGAAAAGTTCCGAGACATGGATATAGCCGGCCACATCGTCGATATCCTCGCGATAGACCACCACTTTGGAAAGCCCCGTATCGATAAAGACCTTCACGAGTTGCTCGCGGGTTGTATCCTTCAGCGGCACGGCCACTATCTCATTGCGCGGAATCATGCACTCGGAGATGTCGGTATCTTTGAAATCTATAGCCTTGCGGAAGATCTTCACCTCATTCTCCACGGTTTCCTCGCCCCGGCGGTCACCGATGCTGCGCTGGATATAGTCGTCGAGCTCATCCATGGTGAGCTTCTGCCCCTCTTCCTCTTCCGAATGGAGCCCGAAAAGCTTCATCAGTCCCTTCGAAATCGCCGACACGAGCCATGACACGGGATAGAGCGCCAGATAGATCAGGAACGTCGGCAAAGCCAGCAGACGCAGCATGAAATTGGGATTGATACGGAAGGTGGTCTTGGGAAGGAACTCGCCTAAGAGAAGGATCACGCCTGTGGAAAAGACAGTGTTGCATATGAGCACGAGCCCCTCGTTGCCATCGAACCAGTTGATGAGAATCGGGTTGATAAGGGCCGAGAGCGCGATACCATAGATTACGAGAACCACGTTGTTGCCCACCAGAAGGGTGGAGATGAACATATCCTCGTGGCGCGAGAAGCCTTTGATGATGCGGTCCACAAGACCGCCTCGCGCGGCATCGATCTCCATGCGCACCTTGCTCGATTGCACAAAAGCTATCTCCAGGCCGGAGAAGAGGCCGGAGAATATCACGGCCACCACAGTTATTATTACGGCAATGCCGGTTTCAAGTTCCATATTCTAAATTCAATACCGGATTCTATATTACAACAATTCCGGACCCGCAGCAGATCAGAGGCTGTCGCGGTTCACGGGGAAAATGCCCTCCGGATTCAATATTCTGTAGTTGGTAAGTTTTTCATTCGAGACGAAGCCGGTGCCCTCGAGCACATGAGTGGCGTTCTCGATATGTATGAATGTATCGCTGTAGATGCGGCCGTTGCGCTGGTCCCAGAAAAGACGCTCGGAGAGGAAAAGCTCTTTGGGCACTTTAGTCATCTCCACATGCCCGTCGAGCCGCCAGAGTCGCTGGTTTTTGAAATAGCGCGCGGAATCGGCCGCCACGGTGGCGATCACGTGGAAATAGGGGTCGTATTTCTGCAGATAGAGACCTTCCGGGAATTCCCAGTAGGGTGTATCGACCTCGTCGTAGACCTTCCAGAGGGGGGCCACTATCTTATACTGTATCACTCCCGAATCGGAGATGAGCGTAGAGATGTTGCGCGTCGACATAGTGGCCATGCGCGCCGGGTTGAGACCCGCCGCCACGTCCACCTTCTTCTCCTCGCGGCAGGCCGCTAAAAGAAGCGCGGGAAGGGCGAGCAGCAGGATCCGCCGCCTGTCGGCGATGAGCGAAAAGAGTCTGCGCTGCGTCATCTCGCAATTATCTGATCTTGCGTTTCCAGAACCAGACTTCGTTGAAGTTCACTCCAACGGTGATGTTGAGATAGTTCTCGCCGATAAGCTGGTGCGGAGTGCCGTAACGGCGCTTCCATTCGAGGCCGAGGTTGATCTGCGTCTTACCCTCCGGAGTCGGGAAACCGAAACCGGCCGTAACGCCGTATTCCTTCACCTTGTTGCCGTTGATGTTCAGATAGTCGTTGGCATAATAGCCTCCGAGGCGGTAGGCTATCCTCTCGCCGTAGTTGCCTCGCAGACGGGGCACGAACTCGGCGCCGACTGCATATTTTGTGCGGTCGTTGAACTTCATGCCGGGAGCGACGATCTCCGCCGGACGGTGGTTGGCGATATCCTCCGGCCCGTAGAGAGCCGAGTAGGGAGCCTTGCTCCACTGCTGGAATGTGAAGTCGGCTTCGACCATCACGCGGTAGTTGCGCTCGTAAGTATAGCTGATACCTCCGCCGAAGGTCTGGGGCATATAATATTTGTTCTTAAGCTTGCCGTACGCCACGGTATCGGGCTGGGAATCCTGCGAGGTCTCCTGCATGGTTGCCCAGGTCTTGCCGTGGAGCGATTTCTTCGGCGAATAGGTCAGACCGACAACGAGCTTGTTCCATTTGTTCCAGTTGAAGGTATACTGGGCACCGAGGGTGATGTTCCAGTCGCGGATCTCCATCACCTGCTCGAACTTGGTCTGGCCGCCGGTCACGGGGTTGGCGAACACGTCGTGGAGAATCGTTCCGAAGTCATAGCTCACGTTGGCGCCGATCGAGAAGCCGGCCACCTTGCCGCTGACGCCGAGATAGAGCTGGTTGATGCCTCCTGAACCCTGATTGGAGGATGTTCCGTGTTGTATTTCATTTCCGAAAGAATATCCCACATTGCTATAGGGAAGCAGACCGACAGATCCACCCATAAACTTGCATATCGGGAACTGCATGGTGAGATAGTCGACGCCGCCCCCGGTGGAATTCTTGCGGGCGCTCCCCTCTTTGCTCCAGAGCAGCGACACGTCGGCGCCGAGGTCGAAGAGGAAGGTCAGCGAGTCGATCGAGGCATACGATGCGGGGTTCATCACGTTGATCTGGCGGCCGGAATTCATCGCATAGCCCACGCCGCCCATGGCGCGCTGGTGGGAAGTGGCGCGGTCGCCGATGATGCCGTATCCATACATGGAATAGGGGCTTGTGGTCTGAGCCGAAGCCGAGGCGGCAACTACTATCGAAACAGCCGCGATTATTGTTCTTATCTTATTCATTAGCTATATATTTCTTTACAAAGCAATCATATGGAGATAAATCCGCTCCAGACCCTCGCCCACGAGCGAATGGCAAATCTCCGTTTCTACTCCCGCCTCCTCAATGAGCGGAGCAAGGAAATCGGCATCGCCTCCTGTCAGGAGCATCCGAACGTGCGGGAAGCGGCGGCGCGCCCGCCGGAAAGTATCGGCGATCTCGGCAACCATACCGCGCACCACTCCGGCGCGGATGGCAGTGGCCGTGTCGTGGCCGAAAGCGGGCAACTCACCCTGCGGGCCGATCAGCGGCAAGCGCGAGGTGAACTTGTTGAGGGAGCGGAAACGGAGTCCGAGTCCCGGCGAGATATTGCCACCGAGGAACGTATCGCCAGCCACGAGGTCGAGGGTGACGGCCGTTCCGGCATCCGCCACGAGTATCTCGCCGCCCCGGAGTGACGCTCCGGCAGCTGCCGCCACGCGGTCGAGGCCGAGCGTGGAGGGGGTGGTATACTCGATCCTTATCGGCAGCGGAGTGGCATGCGAGAGCATCTGCGCCTGCAGGCCGGTGAGGCTCTCGAGTTCGGCGGTGAACTCTGCGGCGTCACTGCCCGTGCAGCAACAGATGGCACCCTGCGGGGCGAACTCTCCGACAAGCGGAAGCAACAGCGACGGGTCGCGCGTCTCAAGAAGCGTGGAGCCGAGCAAACACCCCTCTTCGAAGACGCTGCCCTTCACAGCCGTATTGCCGATATCGACGGTCAGTATCCTCATTTCCGATCGTTCTCTCGTTTGCTTTCGCGTCTATGCCGCGCCTCTTTGGTGGCGAGCGAGGAGATCATCCAGGATGCGATCACCTGGATAGCCGCGCCGGCAAGAGTGAAACCTATCGTGTCGCGCAGCATCGGCAGGGTGAAGCCCGTGCCGGGCCAGCGCGTGGCGTTGTAGATCCAGAAAGCGGCCCCGATGCAGAAGCAGAAGCCTGCCCACATCTCCATGCGGCGCAGACGCCGCAGGCGCGCGGAATCCTCGGGGTCGTTCACGTTCACCATTCGCGCGATGGTGAATATCAGCGCTCCCGCGGCATATATCCATTTCACAGCGGTGGCGAGCGCGGCGCTATCTATATTCGCGAAAGGAGCCACCAGTCCGGCGGCCACCAGCAGGAGGCCGAACGTGGAGCATCCCTCCACAACCTTGCGCAGGCCTTCCAGTTTCTCGGGGTTTCTCTTTTTATCTGCCATATAGCATGGGGCTTATTGTCCCGATTCCTTGATTATGAAGACATCCTCGCCGGGCTTCTGCATGTGGTATTCTTCGCGGACCACATGCTCGAGCTCGTCGGTGCCGATAAAGAGGGCCTCCCTCCGCGCCTTATACCAGGCCGCCGAGTCCTCGCATTCCCTGATTTCAAGCGAGAGCTGGCGTATCTTCTCCTGATATTGCATATTGAGCCGCATCGAGGCGTCTTCGTTAAAAAAGAGCAACAGAACCACCACGCTGCCGATAACAAGCAACGCAAGATGAGAACGGCGTCTCACCCAGAAATTCATCTTCTTGATTCTTCTGCTCATTCAAGTGCCTGAAGACTTCTTGTCTTCCTCTGCAAAATTAATCATAATAATACAATTATCGGCGAATTGATATTAATTTTTACTTTTTTTTGCTTATCGACCCGCATCACCAGCGACAAAGCAAAAAATTGCATATCCCATACGATAGATTTCCTCCGGAGGGTGTTATATTAGTATACAGACGCTGAAAGCGTCGAATATGAAAAACCACAATTTAAACTATACCGCTATGGCTGACAAATCAACTTTCAAACAGAGGCTACTTGGGCTGCAAGGCAACCTCTTCAATTTCGCCTGTCAGCTAACCTCCAACCGCGAGGCCGCACAGGATTTAGTGCAGGACACCACACTGAAAGTTCTCGACAACGAAGAAAAATATGTCGACAACATCAACTTCAAGGGGTGGGTGTTCACCATTATGCGGAACATCTTCATCAACAATTACCGACGTCAGGTGAGATGCGCCACTGTCGTGGACACAACCGAAGATCTCTATCACCTCAACCTCTCGCAGGAATCAGGCCTCACCACTCCGGAAGGCTCTTTTGCCGCCAAGGAGATTTCCGTGGCTATCAACGGTTTTTCAAAGGAATATAAGGTGCCGTTCACGATGTATATCGCCGGCTATAAATATAGTGAGATCGCCGAGAAGATGGGACTCCCCCTCGGCACGGTGAAAAGCCGCATATTCTTCGCCCGCAAGCGCCTTCAGACATTGCTCAAAGACTATAGATAGCAGCTATCGATTGAAAACTAACTAAATTCGCGCTCCATCGGAGCAATATTCAGGAATTACTTTTCAGTATAGACCCGAAAACAGCGGCCCCGCCAAACCCGGCGAGGCCGCTAAGTTTTTTTGGGGCCCCATCCTGAAGATTCCCGGCTCCAGATAATCTCCGCGGTCCGGGTTGGCGTAGAGGCTGAAGCGGAGCGCGTCGCGCTCGTAGCGGGCCTGCTCGGCGGCATCGCCGAGGCCGAAGTGCATCGGCAGGAAGCGCGCAGTGTCTACGGCCCGCACAAATATCTTCGCGCCGGTGTAGTAGCCGCTCCCTATGCGCGAGTCCACGGGAAACATCGCCACATCCACGCAGCCCCCATCGTGAGCTTCGACAAGATACCTGCATATCGGTTCCAATTTCGCTTCGAAATCCCTGATGGCTGCCCGTACTTCGGCCGGAGTCGACTCGTCGGCCCATACCCAGGCGTTAAGGTCGCCGGCATGAAAAAGCCGGTAACCGCCTGTCTCCACTATATAGGAATTGCCGATATCGGTGGAGCCGAAAGCCGCGACCTTCATCACCCCGTCGGAGAACGATTCCCCGGGGCGAAGCACCGTCGCCCGCGAGGAGTCCACTTTCGGACCGGCATAAACCGAATCCGGGCTGAACACATGGCGGCACATCCGCATCGTGTCGCGGCTAAGGATATAACGGATGTTCGGGAAAAGCGCCGCCCAGCGGAAGATCTCGCGGTTGAAATGGTCTTTGTGATGGTGCGACACCACCACATAGAGCGGAAGGTCGCGGGGAAGCATTTCGGAAGGGTCCCCGCTTTCGATAAACCGCGGCGGCTTCCCCTCTCCGACGACAGGATCCTTCCAATAGTCGAACACCACGGAGCATTCCGGAGTGCGCACCGTAAAGCAGGCGTGCCAGATATATTTGATTTCCATATTAAAAAGAGTATGATAGTATGTTTAAAAAACTCTAAATCGGAGAGGTTTGTTATTTCAATAGTAAAGAAATGACGAATTTTTAGTAATTTTGCATCGGCGTATGCGCCGCATTGCGCAAACCACAAAAATCATGATAACCGCTTCTGCAAAAAAACGCGAGAACATCGCCGAATATCTGCTCTATATGTGGCAGATCGAGGATATTATAAGGGCCTATGGTCTCGATATCGACAAGATACGCGAGAATATAGTCGACAAATATACTTCCCTCTCCGACGCTCAGCGTAAGGAGATGACGGAATGGTACGAATCGCTCATCGACATGATGCGCCGCGAGGGAGTGGAGAAATCGGGCCATCTCCAGATAAACCGCAATGTGCTCATCGACCTACGCGATCTCCACAACCGCCTTCTGAAGAATCCCAAATACGCGAACTATTCGGCTGAATATTACAAGACTCTCCCTTTCATCGTGGAGATTCGCGCAAAGGCCGGCGAAAACCGCAAAGACGAGCTCGAATCCTGTTTCGACGCCCTCTACGGCATCCTGATGCTGCGCCTCAGCGGCAAGGAGATATCGAAGGAGACCGCTGATGCGGCGGCGCAGATCTCACGCTTTCTCGCCACGCTTGCAGCTTATTATAAAAAAGATTACAACAACGAACTTGAGGACTGAGTGCCTCCCGTTTCTCCCCCCCCTTTGCGTAGAAACGGACACTTGTTCGTACTGACAACATTATGACCAGAATACTTATCACCGGAGCCAACGGGCAGCTCGGCAATGCCCTCAGACTCGAACTCGCCGGCGATCCGAACATCGACGCGGTGTATACGGATGTAGAGGATCTCGACATCACCAATGCCGAAGCCGTGGAGAATTTTCTGCGCGACAATGCCATCGAAATGATGGTGAACTGCGCGGCCTACACAGCCGTGGACCGCGCCGAGAGCGATGAACTCCGCGCCGCCGCCATCAATACAGAGGCCGTCGGTATTATCGGACAGGCCGCAGGACGACTCGGCATCAGGGTGATCCATATCTCGACAGATTATGTCTTCTCGGGAGAAAGCTACCGTCCCTACGAGGAGAAGGATGAGCCGTTCCCTCAGAGCATCTACGGCCGGACTAAACTCGAAGGAGAGGGGCTCCTTACCTCTTTCTGCAAGGATGCGGTGATTATCCGCACTGCCTGGCTCTATTCGGAATTCGGCAATAACTTCGTGAAGACCATGCTCCGCCTCGCGGGCGAAAAGGAGGAACTCGGAGTGGTCAGCGACCAGATCGGCACGCCGACCTATGCGGGCGACCTTGCCGCCGCCATCCACGCCGTGATACGCAGCGAGGAGTGGAAGCCGGGCATCTATCATTTCACCGACGAGGGCGTGGCCTCATGGTATGACTTCGCCAAGAGCATCTTCGAGATTGCAGGGAAGGATATCCGCGTGAAACCCCTCCTCACTTCGGAATACCCCACGGCTGCACGCCGCCCGATGTATTCGGTACTCAGCAAAAACAAGATCAAACGCACCTACAATATCGAAATTCCTTATTGGCGCGAATCGCTTGAGAAATGCATCGGTCGCCTCGGGAATACACAGAACGCCTGAAACGACCGTATAAATGAGCGAAGAACTTAACAAGGAAATAGAACGCAGACGCACGTTCGCCATCATCTCGCACCCTGACGCGGGAAAGACCACTCTCACCGAGAAACTGCTCCTCTTCGGAGGCGCCATCCATGTGGCCGGAGCCGTGAAGAGCAACAAGATCAAGAAGACGGCCACCTCCGACTGGATGGAGATCGAGAAGCAGAGAGGTATCTCGGTGGCCACTTCCGTGATGGGCTTCAACTATGGCGATTATAAGATTAACATCCTCGACACCCCGGGCCATCAGGATTTCGCCGAGGATACTTTCCGCACGCTCACGGCCGTCGACTCGGTGATCATCGTTGTCGACGTGGCGAAGGGCGTGGAGACGCAGACACGGAGACTGATGGAGGTGTGCCGCATGCGCAAGACGCCGGTGATCATTTTCGTCAACAAGCTCGACCGCGAGGGTCGCGACCCGTTCGATATCCTCGATGAGCTGGAGAAGGAACTTCAGATCTCGGTGCGTCCCCTCTCCTGGCCCATCAATATCGGCGCCAAATTCAAGGGTGTCTATAATATCTACGAGCATGGCCTCGACCTCTTCACCCCTTCGAAGCAGACGGTGAGCGAGCGCATTGAGATCGATGAGGTTAATTCGCCGGAAGTAGACCGACTCGTCGGCGAGGCCGATGCCTCCAAGCTCCGTGAGGACCTGGAACTTATCGAGGGAGTATATCCCGATTTCGACGTTGATTCGTATCTGAAGGGTGAGACGGCGCCGGTCTTCTTCGGCTCGGCGCTCAACACCTTCGGCGTAAAAGAGTTGCTCGACTGCTTCGTGAAGATAGCCCCGTCGCCGCGTCCCGTCGTGGCCATCGAGCGGGAGGTGCGTCCCGAGGAGGAATCGTTCTCGGGATTTGTGTTCAAGATTCATGCCAACATGGACCCCAACCACCGGTCGTGCATAGCTTTCGTGAAGGTTTGCTCCGGCAAATTCGAGCGGAATGTGAACTACCGCCATGTCCGCAACGACAAGATGATGCGATTCGCAGCGCCCACTGCGTTCATGGCCCAGAAGAAGAGCATCGTCGACGAGGCTTATCCGGGCGACATCGTCGGCATCCCCGACACGGGCAATTTCAAGATCGGCGACACCCTCACCTCCGGCGAGAACCTGCATTTCAAAGGTCTCCCCTCATTCTCCCCGGAAATGTTCAAATATATCGAGAATGCCGACCCGATGAAGGCCAAACAGCTCGACAAGGGCATCCATCAGCTAATGGACGAAGGCGTTGCGCAGATGTTCACCAACAGCTTCAACGGCCGCAAGATCATCGGCACCGTCGGCCAGTTGCAGTTCGAGGTGATTCAATACCGGTTGCTGCATGAATACGGGGCGCAGTGCCGCTGGGAGCCTATCAGCCTCTATAAGGCCTGCTGGATTGAGAGCGACGACGAAGCGGCTCTGGAGGCTTTCAAGAAGCGCAAGCATCAGTTCATGGCCACCGACAAGGAGGGACGCGATGTCTTCCTTGCCGACAGCAATTATGTGCTGCAGATGGCGCAGAGCGATTTCCCGAAGATCCGCTTCCATTTCTCAAGCGAATTTTAAAAGAAAAACGGAGCGAAGGCCTCGACCTTTGCTCCGTTTTGTCGCTAAGCATTGTTTTATTATTTTCGGCAACGTCTGCGACAATTACCTATATCTAAGACAAAGATAATCTAAATTAGTTTATTCATCAAGTCCGCTTTAACCTATTTTTTAAATTGCAAACTTTTTTTAGGTTATGATTAACGGTCAGCGGAGAATCTCGTATCCTTGGCCTTTCAGATAGTCAAGGATATGATAGGTCATGGCGTGGTCGTAATATTCAAGGATATGGGCCACCCAGTCGTTGTCGGTAGTGCCCCCTGAACGGGTGCGGTTGTATTGCTTCACGACTTCGTCGTAGGCCTCTAATTCTTCTACCATCCTGTCGTTGTCGGTGCGGTAGACATTGTGGTGGAACACGAGCGATTTCGGTTGCTTCGGCTTCAGGTCGGGTTGTTCGCGGGGAACGCCGATGGCGAGTCCGCAGACCACGAACACCCCTTTGGGAAGGTTGAGCAACGCGGCGATAGCCTCGGGATCTGCCGTGCGTAGATAGCCGATGCAGTTGCTGCCGAGCCCCACGCTCTGGGCGGCCACTACGGCGCTCATCATGGCCAGGGAAGCATCGATGATACCGATTGTCACGCCATCCATCGTGTCGGTGAGACGCGGCATCTTCAGACCCTTGCGCTCGGCAAGAAGCGAGATTTTGTTATAATCCGAGCAGAAGATCAGCAGACGCTTGCAGGTCTTGATCTGCTTCTGCCCGGTGATGGCATAGAGTTCCTCTTTGAGGGCCTGGTCATCGATATCTATCACAGAGAACTGCTGCCCGTTGTAGGAGGTCGGAGTGTTCTCCACACCGCGATAGATGAAATCCATCGACTCGGCGGGGATGTCGTCGTATTCATAACGGCGCACGCTCGTGCGCTCCAGTAGCGATTCCTTTACACTTTTCATATCGTAGGGTTATTTGTATTATAAAAAAAGAAGACCGGTAAGCGAAGCCCACCGGTCTTATAAGATCCACATCAAAGGAATGTGACGAAACTCCGAATGACAGGATTTGAGGACTTGACTGTCTTTGTAATCCGCCTGTGATGGTAATCAACGCCTTGCGGCGTGGGGCCCGCCATCGACAGACAAGCTTGTCTCGGTATTTCTATAAAATTTGATGAGTTTCCCAATTTGCTTTGATGTGGTAACTTTTGACGGAACTTTCAGTGCTCAGGACCCCATGCGTTCAGGAAGGAATCGGATCGCTGACTTGTTCCGGAAGCTCTCTTGCTTTGTTTGTATAACGCAAAGATAATGCCTCGGGTTCGATTATGCAATAGCTCTCCCATTTTTTTTGAAAAAAAAGATAGTCCCGGAGCCGATTGGTTCCGGGACTGATATTTTCGCGGTTTCCTCCGGCATTCTTATGCCTCGGGGAAACTATCCTTTCGTTTCTCAGGCTTTCACCTTGTCGACGATGGCTTTGAAAGCCGCGGGATTGTTCATGGCCAGCTCGGCGAGCACCTTGCGGTTGATCTCGATTCCGGCTTTATGGATGAGGCCCATGAGCATGGAATAAGAAAGACCCTCCTGACGGGCGGCAGCGTTGATACGCTGGATCCAGAGAGCGCGGAAGTCACGTTTTTTCTGCTTGCGGTCGCGATATGCGTAAGTAAGACCCTTCTCCCAGGTGTTTTTTGCTACCGTCCACACATTGCGGCGGCTGCCATAATAACCGCGGGTGAGTTTAAGGATTTTCTTTCTCTTGGCTCTTGAAGCCACATGATTTACTGATCTTGGCATCTTTTTTCGTTTTTTGAATGTCAGCGGCAATTTTTCTGATTATGCACTTGCGGAGCTGAGCATTCGGTTAATAAAAATTGATAAAAGTAAAATTCAAAAGGCTTACCTGCATTAGCGGAGGCAAAGCAGCTCGCGCACCTGGCGAATGTTGGCTTCCTGAACCAGACCTGTGTGGTCGAGGTTTCTCTTGCGCTTTTTGCTCTTCTTTGTAAGGATGTGGCTATGATAAGCGTGTTTCCTTTTGATTTTCCCTGTGCCGGTGAGCGCGAAACGCTTCTTTGACGCGGCATTGGTCTTTACTTTAGGCATTGTTTTGAAAAATTTAGTTGTTTAAAAATTCACCTCGGCACTTGGTGCCTACGGTCTCTATTGATTCATTCGGGCGTCGCCGCCCGTTTTCATATTTTATCATTCGGCGGCTTCGCTGCCGGCTTCTGCTCCGGGAGCCTCTTTGGGAGCTTCCTTCGGAGCCTCTTTCTTAGGAGCGGTTTTCAGTGGGGTGATCATGATGGTCATCCGTTTTCCTTCGAGCACGGGCATCATCTCCACCTTGCCATATTCCTCCAGATCATTGGCGAATCTGAGGAGAAGCACCTCGCCCTGCTCTTTGAAGAGGATGGAGCGGCCGCGGAAGAAGACGTAAGCCTTCACTTTCGAGCCCTCTTTGAGGAAGCCTACGGCATGCTTGAGCTTGAAGTTATAGTCATGGTCGTCGGTCTGGGGTCCGAAACGGATCTCTTTCACCACTACCTTAGCGGCTTTCGCTTTCTGCTCTTTCTGCCGTTTTTTCTGCTGATAGAGGAATTTCTGGTAATCCAGAATGCGGCATACCGGCGGCTCGGCGTTGGGCGAGATCTCGATAAGATCAAGTTCCATCTGCTCTGCGAGGCGGCGCGCTTTGTCGATGGGATAGATTCCCTGCTCCACATTGTCGCCGACAAGACGCACTTCGCGGGCGCGGATATACTCGTTGATCACATACGGGTCGCGGCTGTTACGCTCGTTTCCGCGGCGCGGACGCTGGCCCGGACGCGGCTTCGGTGCCGGCGCGGCAGGCCGACGCGGGCCGCTGAATTGGGGTCTGTTATTCATTCAGTTCTTTTTCCTCTTTCAGTTTTATTTATTGGTCATCGCAGATACCTCTGCGTTGATTTCGTCTGCAAAGTTAATGATTTTCATCGTACCTTTGTCACCTTCGCCCTGTTTTCTTACAGAAACTTCCTCATTTTGGGCCTCTTTTTCGCCCACAATCAGAAGATAGGGTATTTTCTTAAGCTCGTTGTCGCGGATTTTCTTGCCGATTTTCTCGTTTCGGTCGTCGACGGCGGCGCGCACTCCGGCTTTGTCGAGCTCTTTGACAACATGGTAGGCGTAGTCGTTGAATTTCTCGCTGATCGGAAGCACCACGCACTGCTCGGGGATGAGCCAGAGAGGAAGCTTGCCGGCGGTGTGCTCAAGCAATACGGCCACGAAACGCTCCATCGAGCCGAAGGGAGCGCGGTGGATCATTACCGGACGATGCTTCTGGTTGTCACTGCCCGTATATTCGAGTGCGAATCGCTCAGGAAGGTTATAGTCCACCTGAATCGTGCCGAGCTGCCAGCGACGGCCGATGGCATCCTTGACCATGAAGTCGAGCTTCGGGCCATAGAAAGCAGCCTCGCCCTCCACCTGCTTCGCTTTGAGACCTTTCTCGGCGCAAGCCTCGATGATGGCGCTCTCTGCGAGATGCCAGTTCTCGTCGCTGCCGATATATTTCTCCTTGTTAGAGGGATCGCGGAGTGAGATCTGAGCTTCGAAGTTCTCGAAGTCAAGCGCCTTGAAGATATAGAGGATGATATCCATAACCTTCAGGAACTCACCCTTGATCTGCTCGGGAGCGCAGAAGATATGGGCGTCGTCCTGCGTGAATCCGCGCACGCGGGTAAGTCCGTGGAGCTCGCCGCTCTGCTCGTAGCGATAGACGGTGCCGAATTCGGCGAGACGCAGAGGCAGGTCGCGATATGAACGGGGCGATGCCTTGTATATCTCGCAGTGGTGGGGGCAGTTCATCGGCTTGAGCATATATTCCTCACCCTCCTGCGGGGTTTTGATGGGTTGGAAGGAATCCTTGCCGTATTTTGCCCAGTGACCGGAGGTTACGTAAAGCTGCTTGTTGCCGATATGAGGGGTTATCACCTGAAGATAACCGTATTCTTTCTGAATCTTGCGCAGGAACTGCTCGAGGCGGTCGCGCAGGGCGGCGCCTTTGGGAAGCCAGAGAGGCAGACCCTGACCGACAGTGGAGGAGAAAGCGAAAAGCTCCATCTCCTTGCCGAGCTTGCGGTGGTCGCGTTTCTTGGCCTCTTCGAGCAGAGCTAAATATTCGTCGAGCATCTTCTTCTTGGGGAAGGTGATGCCGTAGACGCGCACGAGCTGGTCGCGCTTCTCGTCGCCGCGCCAGTAGGCGCCGGCAAGAGAGAGGATTTTCACGGCCTTGATAGGAGCCGTGGAGGGAAGATGCGGGCCGCGGCAGAGGTCGGTAAACGCACCCTGAGTGTAGGTAGTGATATGTCCATCCTCAAGCTCGCTGATGAGCTCGCATTTATAGTTCTCGCCGCGGTCGCCGAACATCTTCAGCGCGTCGGCTTTCGAGATATCCTTGCGGACGATATCCTCCTTGCGGGCGGCGAGCTCCATCATCTTCTTCTCGATTTTCGGGAAATCCTCGGATGTGATCTTATGTTCTCCCGGATCGATGTCGTAGTAGAAACCGCTCTCGATGGCGGGACCGATACCGAACTTCACGCCGGGATAAAGCTCCTGAAGAGCCTCGGCAAGAAGGTGGGCCGACGAATGCCAGAATGCGTGTTTACCCTCGTCGGAGTCCCATTTGAAGAGCTCGATGGAGGCATCGGATTCTATCGGCCGCGAGATGTCCCATTCCTCGCCGTTCACTTTGGCGGCGAGAACATCGGCGGCAAAACGGGGGCTGATGCCCTCGGCAACCTGAAAAGGAGTAACGCCCTTTTCAAACTGCTTAACACCGCCGTCGGGGAAGGTTATGTTAATCATAATTATGTCGTTTTATATTATTTCCTGATTCTCAACTTTTTGCGCATCATTGCGTCCCCATTGTCCGTTTCACGAACCACAGGGATACAACAATTCGCGCAAAGATACAAAATTTTTCTCATCCGCGCAAATTCACACCATAAGGCAACGGATTATTTCATGCGTTTGAGGAGGTTGTAGGACGGGAGGACGCCGAGCTCGCCGGCTTTGCTGAGGTCGGCGAAGGCGAGGCGCTTGTTGCCGACATGCAGGTAGGAGATGCCGCGGTTGAAATAGGCGGGACCGAATGAGGGGTCGAGCGCGAGGGCTTCGTTGTAGCATTGCATGGCCGAAGTATAATCGCCGAGGGCGTAATGCAGATTGCCTTTGTTGAACCAGGCATAGACGAGGCGGGGATTGAGGCGAAGCGCGGCGTCATAGTCGGCGGTGATCGCCGCTACCGAATGAGCGAGCTGCTGGCGGCGCAACGATGCCGAAGCGGCATCCTCTTCGCCGGAGGCCGCAGCCTGAGAGAGTGCCAGGGCCTGACGGGCACAGCCACGAGCCATGTAGGCCACGACGAAGCCGGGGTCGCGGACAAGCGCGCTGTCCAATGCGGCTATGGACGCCGAGTAATCCTTAAGCATGGTGCGAGCCACACCGAGCGCGAGCCAGTCGGCCGGACGGGCTGTCTTCTCATCGGCGATCTCCTGATAATAGTCGGCGCGGGCGAACACTTTGCGCAGGCTATTCTCGTCGGAAGCAAGCGTTGGTCCGGCCGAGAGATAGATATGGTCGGCAATATAATTACGCTGGTTGAAATCGTCGAGCTCGCGGAAATAGTTGGAGGTGGAGCGAAGCGAGGAGGGGGAGTCGCTGAAGGAGAGTATATATGCAGGCTCAGCCTCGATCTGCTGGTCGCGGTCCTGAACGCGTCCCTTTATCTTTTCATTATACGAGAGATGCGTCTCGTTGGCGCCGGCGCCGACAGTAACAAGCTGGTTGAAGCGGTTCATCACGTCGATCTCGCTCTCTTCCGAATCGGCATCTACGCGGTCGTTGCGCGTCTTGCCGGCGGCTATGGCCGGACGGTCGAGGGGATTTTTCTCCGGGTTGGTCACATAGCGCTTCACGAGCTCATCGCCCGTATGGGCGTTCTGCATCGCGGCGCGCATGTTACCCATGTCGCGGCATACCTCAGCCTTGGCATAATAGGCGGGATAAAAGCGGGGATAACGCCGGGTGATCCGATCGAGCGAGGAGAGCGCTTCGCGGTGATGGCCCCGCTCCATGTCGACAAGTCCGAGATTATAGAGGGCATGAAAATTGTCGGGCTCATATTTAAGAACAGCAGAGAAGTCGCGGGCGGCGCGATCGAGATCCTTCACTTCATATCGGAGCAGACCGCGGTTGAAGAGCGCCGCCACATTGTAGGGCTCCAGCTCGAGAGTATAGTTATAGTCGGACATGGCGCCGAAATAGTCGTCGAGGTTATAGCGCAGATAGGCGCGGTTCACGTAAAGATCGGCCTCCTGCGGCTCGAGGCGGATCGCGGCGTCCATATCCTCGAGGGCTTTGTCCCATCTCTTCTGTCCTGCCTCGATTTCGGCGCGCATCAGAAAGGCGTTGATGAGGTTTTTTGATATGGAGATGGCTTTGTCGAGATCGGCGAGTGCTCCTACGGTATCCCCCTCGGCGGCCCGCAGGCGTCCCCGCGCCGCGTAACCCTCCTCAAACTGGGGATAGATGCGGAGAAGGCGCCCGAAGGTCTCCTCGGCGGCCTCCCGCTTTTTCATCTCCGTCTGGGCCACAGCCTTATAAAAGAGGAAATACTTATCTTCGGGGTTATATTGAAGGCCGGTGTCGTAATCCTCCACGGCCAGAGAATCCCTCCCCATGTTCTGACGGGCGAAACCGCGCACCTTATAGCTTTCGGTCTTGAATTTATTGCGTTCGATGGCCAAAGTGCAATCCTCCTCGGCCCCTTTGTAATCTTCGAGATAGAGCTTGGCGAGAGCCCTGAAGAAATAAGGATCGGAAAGATAGGGTTTGGCCTTTATGGCCTGATTGAAATATTGGATGGAAAGCATGTAATCCTCCATCGAGAGCACATTGCGCCCGATCTGAAGCACCTGCTCGGCATTCACCTGCCCGCGGGCCGTGAGCGGCGAAAACGCCGACATAACGATACACAGCGAGAGGAGACACAGCATCCTGATTCCCCTCTTCCTATTTATTAGTTTTTTGTTCACTCCGCAAAAATAACAAATAATTCAAACATATTTTCAACTTTATAGGATTCTATACCGTTAAAAAAACAGAAGATTCCGGCTATCCGCTTATTTGGGCGGTGAAGAAACTATGCGGAATCCTATGGTTTATGGAAAGAATAGTTGTGATAGGAGGCGGTTTCGCCGGATTGAATCTCTGCAAACGTCTCGATAAAAAGAAATATGAAGTGGCGTTGGTCGACAGAAACAATTTCCATTGTTTCCCGCCCCTCTTCTATCAGATAGCGTCGTCGGGACTGGTGAGCGCCAACATCTGCTTCCCCTTCCGCCGCGAGTTCAAGAAGCTGAAGAATGTATCCTATCACATGGGACATGTGAAGAACATCGACCTCGCGGCGCGCACCGTCACCACGAGTTATGAGACGCTACACTACGACCGCCTCGTGATAGCCGCCGGCGCCACCAACAATTATTTCGGAATGGAGAATCTCGGCCGGGAAACGTATGGCATCAAGACTGTGGCCGAGGCCGCCCATACGCGCGATGAGATCCTCGACCGCCTCGAACGCGGAGCCTTATGCCCCGATCCGGTACGCCGCCGGCAACTGCTGAGCTTCCTTGTTGTAGGGGGAGGTCCCTCGGGCGTGGAAATAGCCGGTGCTATCGGCGAAATGAAGAAGTATATCCTCGAAAAGGAATATCCGGAACTGAGTCCCGACGACGTGACGGTGACTCTCATCGAGGCTTCCGGCACTCTGTTGGGGGCGATGCGGGAGAAGTCGAGAAAGAAGGCTCTGCGCGACCTGGAGAGCCTGATGGTGAACGTCCGCCTCAACACGGGGCTGAAAAGCTATGATGACAAATATGTGACATTCGCCGACGGCCACCGCGAATATTTCGAAACCCTGATATGGACCGCCGGCGTAAAAGGGGAACCGATGCCGGGAATTCCCGCAGAGAGTGTAGGGCGAGGCAACCGGATCATTGTCGATGAGTACAACCGCGTAAAGGGTTTCGAAGATTCTGTGATGGCCATAGGCGACATAGCGCTGATGCAGACCGCCGATTATCCCCACGGCCATCCGCAGATGGCGCAGCCTGCGATCCAGCAGGCACGCAACCTCGCACGCAACCTCAACGACGGGGAGTTCTCTCGCCCGTTCAGATACCGCGACAAGGGGTCGATGGCCACCATCGGCAAATATTGCGCCGTAGCCGACCTACCCTCCTGCTCTTTCTCGGGATATTTCGCATGGCTCGCATGGCTGTTCGTGCATCTGATGTCAATCCTGGGAATGAGAAATAAGCTAAGCGTGCTCGTCAACTGGTTCTGGAATTATATTTTCTACAGCACTTCGCTCAGACTGCTGCTACGCCCCACCAAATTCCCCATGCGCCGGCATTGGGGCGACTGATACGGGATTTTTTTGTTAATTTTGCAAAACAAGAGTCAGGGCAGCCGAAAAACGCTGCACTTCGACCTAAAATATTATAGATATGAAAATCGAAAACAAAACTTTAATAGCCATAACAGCCACAGCCGCTCTGATGCTGTCGGGATGTTCATTTGTCAACAGTATCACTCACAAATCCGGATCCACCGGAAAAAATGTGAGTCAGGAAGCGGTGCTCCCCCACGACCGCCAGCATATCGAGGAGAAGACCGAATTGCATAAATATACGTCGGAGGATATCGCCAAAGGAGTTGTCAAAGGCGACTGGGCAATCGAGAAGGTCAACGGCAAGGAGGCCGTTGGCGAGAAAGCGCCGTTCCTGAAGTTCGTGCCTTCGGAGAAAAGAGTCTACGGCAACAACGGCTGCAATGTGCTCAACGGCTCCTATGCCTATAATCCCAAAGACAGCACACTTCGTTTCACCGACATGGCCACCACGATGATGATGTGTGCCAAGGATGGTATCACCGATTATGAGATCAATCTGGCGCTCGAGGCCGTAAGACATTACACCTGGGACAGGAACGGCGATGACTATTATCTGCATCTCCTTGATGCGGGAGGACGCGAGGTAATGACGCTCATGCATCAGAACTTCCAGTTTCTCAACGGCACCTGGGCCGTGCGCCGCATCAACGACACCGCTGTCGACGATCCGGAGATGAAGCTCGTGATAGATGTTGACGAAGGGAAGGTTCACGGCAACACCGGATGCAACATCCTCAACGGCTCTTTCGAGACCGACATGGATGCTGCGAACTCTATTTCATTCAGCGCGATAGCCACCACGCGGATGGCCTGCCCAGCGCCCAACCACGAGACCGAGTTCATCGTGGCGCTCGAAGAGGCGTCGTCGGCCAAGCCCATAAGCCCCGACAAGGTGGTGCTCCTCGGCAGTCAGGGGAAACAGGTGATGCTCCTCGAAAGGACAACCGACAAATAACGAAACAGAATACACAGTGGCAACAGAAGAAAGAATCGACAAATGGCTCTGGGCGATGCGCGTCTTCAAGACGCGCACCATCGCCACGGAGGCCTGTAAGAAAGGACGCGTCACGATGGGCGGCGTCGCAGTGAAACCTTCGCGCACGGTGAAGCCGGGCGACATTATCGATGTGAAAAAACCGCCTATCACCTATACTTTCCGCGTGCTTCAGGTTACGGGCAACCGTCTCGGTGCCAAGCTCGTGCCCGAATATCTGGAGAACATCACCCCGCAGTCGCAATACGACCTGCTCGAGATGACCCGCATCTCCGGATTCGTTGACCGCCGCAAAGGCCTCGGCCGCCCCACAAAACGCGACAGCCGCGAGCTCTCCCGCTTCAAAGAGGACACCTACACCGCCGACGAGTTCTTCCTCGACTGGGAGGACGACGAATAATTTTGAGTGCGGAATTTTGAATTAGTGGTTGAAGTGGGTCATGGCGAAGTCGGGGCCGGAGAGGCAGTAGGCCTTTACGGCCTCCGATGCTTTCTTGAGGACCTCGGGCATCTGCGCCATCTCTTCGGCGGGGAAGTGGCCGAGGACGTAGTCGATCTGGCCGCCGCGAGGGAAGCCGTTGCCGACACCGAAACGCAGCCGGGCGTAGTTCTGAGTGCCAAGCTCGGAGGCGATGTTCTTCAGCCCGTTATGTCCGGCATCGGAACCTTGTTTGCGCAGCCTCAGCGTCCCGAAGGGAATGGCGAGGTCGTCGACCACCACCAGAAGATTCTCCAACGGCAGCTTCTCTTTGTTCATCCAGTATCTCACGGCCACGCCGCTGAGGTTCATGAACGTGGAGGGTTTCAGCAGAAGCAGCTCGCAATTCTTGACGCGCACACGCGCCATGTCGCCGTAGCGGCACGACTGGAATGCGACTCCGGCCTCTTCGACGATATAATCGCCGGTCATGAATCCTGCGTTATGGCGTGTCCCGACATATTCGGTGCCGATATTGCCCAGACAGGCTATCAGAAATTTCTTCATATTCTCATCTTCATGCTTTTCGGACGCAGATTTGTCGCGACGGAAAAGCCTTGTAAAAAATCCCATATCCAAACTGATTTAATACCCTATATCTAAACAGGTTGAATAATAAACGGTGTGTCAAAACATGATTTTGACACACCGCTATAGATTCGGTATATGCCGAGTGCGTTATTATGCTTCGGCGGCTTTGGCGGCGGCGCCACGGGCGGCACGCGTAAGCTGAACGGCGCAAACAACTGCGTTCTTGGCGTTCATCAGCTCGAGGCCCTCGAAGTGGAGGTCGCCTACGGCCAGCGATTTGCCGAGGCCAAGAGTGTCGACGTTGATTGTGAGACGCTCGGGGATGTCGGTATAGGGCGCTTTAACTTTGAGTTTGCGCATCGACACGGTGAGCTTACCACCGGCTTTCACACCCTCGGCGTGACCTACGATCTGCACGGGAACTTCCATCACGATAGGCTTGTCGGGATAAACCTCAAGGAAATCGATGTGGAGAACGGTGTCTTTGACAGGCTGGAACTGAAGATCCTTCATCACTGTCTTTCTTACTTTTCCGTTGAGCTTGATATCTACCTCGAAGATGTCGGGGGTGTAGATAAGCTTGCGCACATCCTCGTTGCTGACGGTGATGTCGGTTGTGAGGATTCCGCGTTTCTCATCGAGCTCCACGAGCTTCTCGCCCGGCTGAAGAGCCTCTTTGTAGGGGAGCTCTACAACTGCTCCGCCATTGATCACTGCGGGAATCTTGCCCTCCTTGCGGAGTGCCTTCACCGATTTCTTGCCCAGCTCTACGCGGGGATCTGCATTCAGTTCGAATACTTTCATTTTCTTTCTTTGTTTGTGTTACTCAAAATAAGTCTGCTCCGGCATATCGCCTTCGGGGAGCGGCTCTCACGGAGCCTGCAAATTTCCCATCACACGTTTTTGCTCAAAAGCGCCGCAAAGTTAACATTTTTCCGCGACATAACAAAATAATTATCAATTACCCTTGCCGCAGAGGTCCTGGAGCTTGCAGTAGGCGCAGTGGTCGGGATCGGAGGTGGGTTCGAAAGGTTTGGCAGGGTTGAAGATATCGGCTATCATGGAGTTGACGCCGGCGAGGAATCGGTCGTTGACGGCCTTGTGGCCGGTGAGGCGCGTACCGTCGATCACCGGCAGCCTCTCCCCTTCTCGTCGAAGACGGTTGACCTCGTATATCGCCACGCGCACATCCTCGTCGAGGCCCAGGTCGAGGTTCATCACATTGGCATATAGCAGAAGCTGGAAAATATTTTTCGCCTTCGGATCGCCGTTAAAAACACTTTCCATACCCTCGCCTTCCACAAGCGAGGCGCCAGTCTTATAGTCGACAATGCGCCAGATCCCTCCATTCGCACCACCGGGTGCCACAGAATCATTGCCCCCGGGATTGAGGATATCGAGGCGGTCGATGGCATATTTCATGTTCACCGCTTTTCCCGGTTCATATTCCCAGCGCACCAGTCCTTCCATCTCCCCGCCGACGAGATGGAGGGGAGCAAGCGTGCGGTCGTAGGCTATTATCTCCCTCACCTGACGCTCCAGATGCGAAGCCACCATGCGCGCCGATCCTTCCAGAGGCGTATCCTCCTCTTCTTTGGACCGTTTGAAATGCTGTTTATTGACCGCTCTCACCACTTCGCGCGCAATCCGCTCTCGGTCGGCGAGCAAGGCATCGAACGTCTCCGGCTTCATCACAATCCTCTCAGGAAGATACTTGCGTTGCAATTTCTCCGGGAAATAGAGCCTCAGCATCGTATCATGTATGATGTTGCCCTGAGTGATCGGGTCGATGAAATCATCGGGGGTATCGTCCGTGCGGAGGTTCTCGATCACTTCGAAGAAGAATTTCACCTGACATTCTCCATATTTCCGCAAAGCCGAAGCGGAGAAATTGCGTTTCGATCCCTCCTCGGCAAATGCCTCTATCTTGCGCATCACTTCCGGCGATTTTTCCACAGGTTTCGCCTCGCCTTCCGGCTCTGACAGCATGAAACGATGGTTTTCGAATCGGATTTTCCCGCGGGCATGGAGATAGCGGAGCTGCATCAGATAGCGCGATTCGCCGCCGGAGCGCATGCCCTCGCCGCTGCGCGCGTCGTAGATAAGCGTCACGCTTTTAGCCCGCGAGATCATGCGGTAGAAATAATAGGAGAAGAGGCCCTCCTGATAGTTTGCATAGGGGAGGCCGTAGCCGCGCCGGAGCGCATCGGGGATAAAGGTGGCATGTCGCGACTTGCGGGGCGTTATGCGGTCGTTCATCGAGGGAATCACAAGGTGTTCGAAATCGATGGCGCGCGTTTCGAGAAGGCCCATCACCTGCAGACCTTCGAGCGGTTCACCCTCGAACGTGACATGTTCTCCGGCAAGAAGCTTATCCACCATATAGAAGACTCCCGCAAGACTCATCTCTACCGAATGCTCTGATGCCGAGCGCTCGAGCCGGCGAAGCGCATCGCGATAGAGGGCGATATGCGAGCGGTCGATCCGAGATTTGACCACTCCCGAATTACGGCCGGCAAGGGCGGTGTCGGCAGCGGCCAGCACATTGTCGATATATGCTATTCCGCCCTGTGTTCCCTCGCCGAATGTTACCGGGTCAAAATATAGGATATCTTCTACAGCCACACCGCCGGTAGGACGACTGTCGGAAAAGATTCCCGAAATTTCGGGAAGTGTCACTGCCAGCCGGTGATGAAGCGTCATATAGGCATTTAGAGCGGAGATCCCCTTGCTGCCGAAAAGGGCATGGGCGAAAGGATGCGACATGAGCATACGCAAATCCTCATGATAGAATGCCGGTTTGCCGCCGGAACGGCGTTCGCGGGCATGAAGCCGCCGCAGATGATGCAGAAACGAGGCCACGGAAGTGAGCCGCAGCGAATAGCCCATTGTAAGATTCACGGCCCCGAGCCTCTCCGGAAGGGAATAGAGCAAGGGGAGCAAAAGATTCTCATCGGGGAGCACAACGGCTACTTTGGCATCCTGCATATTCTCATCGCCTATGGAATCGAGAATCTCTGCCACGCGGGCCGATGCGAGTTTGGCCTGGGCGGAATTGGATGGAGAAGCCACCACCCGGATATCCGGCGGCATCGAATCGCGCCGCGACATCTCCATATATGGCTGCGCCCAGTCGGGCGAGGGGAAATTGCGACGGTTAAGGCGCAGAAAAGATGCGGCATCGCTCTCGGACGACTCCAGCACCGGCCCTGTGGCATCCCAGAAAAAATCGGCGAAGCTATCTTTCTCCTTTTCGCGATAGCCCGCGGCCTTGCGCGTCTGTTCGAAAAGGAGAGCCTCTGTGGTGGAGAGGGCGTTGAAGCCGACAAACACAACTTTCTTCCATGGAAAAATCTCCGCGCCAAATTCCTCTACACGACGCGCTGCAATACGATAGATGCCTCCCGGCGTGGCGAGACCGGCCTCTGCGAGCTGATCGTTGAGCGCATGATAGAGCGGACCCATCATCTGCCAGAGATACATGAACCGGTTCTTGATATCCGAGAGTCCTTCGGGGGGAACGAGATTCTTCCAGAAGCTCTCCACATCACGCCGCGAGGGAGTATAACCGAAATATTTCTCAAGGATGGCGGTCTGCTCCTCTGTCAGGAAGTTGGAGGATATCTCGCGGAAATCGCTGACGTTGACAAAAAGGCGGTCGGCATCCACATCATACTGGTCGACTTCGCTGAAATCGGCAAGAAGTATTTCGCCCCAGCCCCGAAAGGCGTCGAAATCAAGAAGGTCGGAATCATCCCCGGATGCGGACGCTTCTTTCGCTCCTCCATTCATCTTCCGATAGATGCCGTAAAGGCGGAAAAGAAGGTCGATGCGCGTGGCGGCGGTGCGGCCGGAAAGATATTCGGTGAAGTCGCTGATAGATTTCACATCGGGAGCTATAAGCACGCGCCGGTCCATCAGTCGGGAAAGGGCGCGGAGAAAGAACGTGCCGCTTCGTTTGTTGGGAAATACGAAACAGAATTCCGACAGATCGTCGAAATTCTCGAGATAGGCGCGGGCCACCGACTCGAGGAAACCCCCGCATGCGCCGACGTTGGCAGATGCTTTATCCGACATAAAAAAACCGATTGATTCTTAAACTTTGAGAAAGTTTAAGAAACTATTTAAATATATTCTTTGCGACTTACTTGCAAATTTAGCGATATTTATTGAAACTTTTTATTAATTTTGTGGAAACGGCCGGACCAGAGTTTCCGGACTATTATGAGAGGGATGAATTTCAGCGAAAACCCAGGTAACAGGAAGGTAAAAGATGCATTGAAAGAATTGGTCGACAGCGACCGCATACCCCACGCCATCATGCTTTGCGGCCCTGCGGGGATAGGCAAGATGAATCTGGCGCGGGCTTTCATGCAATACGCCCATTGCAGTTCGCGCCACGACGGAGAGCCCTGCGGCGTCTGCCCCTCATGCCGCCAGCATGCCTCTCTGAACCATCCCGATGTGCATTTCATCTATCCGATTGCAAAAAGCAAGGAGAAGAAAATTCTGACTTCGGCCGACCGTATCGACCATTGGCGCAGGATGCTTCAGGAATGTCCGGAAATGATTCCCGAGCACTGGTATCAGATTCTGGAAGTGGGCAACTCCCAACCGCTGATCACCACGGAAGACAGCGATTATATCGTGCGGTGCGACGCCTATTCGTCGTTCAGCTCCAAATATAAGTTTTTCGTGATATGGCTTCCTGAGAAGCTCCACCCCGCCGCGGCCAACAAATTGCTGAAAGTGATCGAAGAACCTACGGAAGGCACCGTCTTCATCCTTGTCTCCGACAATGAGACCGAAGTGCTTCCCACCATTTCCTCGCGCACGCAACGTTTCAACATGCGCCCGGTAGCGGAAGAGGAACTCATCCCTTATATCCGGAGCCGTTTCGAACTCGATGCGCCGACAGCCATGCGCGTGGCCCGTCTTGCCGAGGGTCGCATATCGAAGGCAGTGGAAATCGCTTCCCACAGCGGCGAGCGCGATGAGTTCAACCTCCTTTTCCAAAAAATCATGCGCACGGCCTTTGCCAAGAAGCCGATGTCTCTGCGCCGCATCGGCGACGAGGCGGCAGGCATGGGGCGCGAAAAGCTCCGCCGCTTCCTTGCCTATATGACCATGATGGCCCGCGAGAACTTCATATATAATCTCCGCATGCCGGCGCTCACGGCCATGACACGCGAGGAAGAGACTTTCTCAAGCCGCTTCTCCCCTTTCATCAACCATGGAAATGTGGAAGACCTCACCCGCGAGATCGAATGCGCCTCGCGCGACATTGAGCGCAACGGCAATTCCAAACTCGTACTCTTCTCTCTCTTCCTTAAAATCATACCCCTCCTCCATCGCAAACCTTCTTGATTGTATTTACCCAAACACATAACCAATATCTTACTTATGAAACCAACTCTTTTTATTCTCGCGGCCGGTATGGGAAGCCGCTACGGAGGCCTCAAGCAGCTCGACGGTCTCGGTCCCTCGGGCGAAACAATCATGGATTATTCCGTTTACGACGCATTGCGCGCCGGGTTCGGCAAAATCGTGTTCGTGATCCGCAAGGATTTCGAGCAGGAATTCCGCGAAAAAATCATCTCCAAATATGAGGGACACGTTCCGGTTGAGGTTGTGTTCCAGTCGATCGACAAGATTCCCGAAGGATTCACACCGAATCCGGAACGCTCGAAACCATGGGGAACCAACCACGCCGTGCTTATGGGCAAGGACGTGATAAAAGAGCCCTTCGGAGTTATCAATGCCGACGATTACTACGGCGCCGAGAGTTTCCGTATGCTCGGCGATTTCCTCCGCTCTGTCGAGGGAAAGAAGAACTGCTATTGCATGATCGGCTTCAACATCGAAAACACACTGAGCGAGAACGGAGGTGTAAGCCGCGGCCTCTGCGAGGTTGACGCCGAGGGGAACCTCACCGGCGTGACCGAATGCCACGGCATCGAGCGCAAGGATGGTAAACTCATCCAGGTTGTGGAAGGCGAGGAAGTGCCCTTCCCCGAAGATGCCAACGTATCGATGAACATGTGGGGCTTCACTCCCGACTATTTCGATTATTCCGAAAAGGCATTCGTTAAATTCCTCACCGAGAACCAGAACCAGCTCAAAGCGGAGTTCTACATCCCGACCGTGGTCAACGACCTCATCAACAACGGCACCATAAGCCTTAAGGTGATCGGCACCCCCTCGAAATGGTTCGGCGTGACATATGCCGCCGATCGCCCCGCAACTGTGGCCCAGTTCGCGAAGCTCGTAGAGGAAGGTCTCTACCCCTCTCCCCTTTTCAAATAATACTATAAGAAATATAATAATGAAAGACAAAATACTCGTGACCGGCGGAACCGGTTACATCGGCAGCCATACCGTGGTGGAGCTTCAGAATGCAGGCTATGAGGTGGTAATTGTCGACAATCTCTCGAATTCCAACATCGAGGTGCTCGACGGAATCGAGGCAATAACAGGCAAACGCCCCGTGTTCGTCGAGGCCGACTGCACCGACATCAATGCCCTCCGCAAACTCTTCGAGGACAATCCCGGCATCAAGGGCATCATCAACTTCGCCGCCTCAAAAGCCGTAGGCGAATCCGTGCAGAAACCGCTCCTCTATTATCGCAACAACCTCAACACGCTGATAAACCTGCTGCAGCTTATGCCTGAGTTCGGCACGAAAGGAATCGTATTCTCTTCGTCGTGCACCGTCTATGGGGAGCCGGACAAGAACCCGATCGACGAGACAGCGCCCATCAAGCCCGCCACGTCGCCTTATGGCAACACCAAGCAGATTTCCGAGGAGATAATCGAAGACTATATCCGCTCGGGGGCTCCCATCAAGACCATTCTCCTACGCTATTTCAACCCGATCGGCGCCCACCCGTCGGCTTGCATCGGCGAGCTGCCCCTCGGAGTGCCCCAGAACCTTGTGCCATACCTCACACAGGCCGCTGCCGGCATCCGCAAGGAGCTCACCGTGTTCGGCGACGACTACAACACGCCCGACGGTTCCTGCATCCGCGACTATATCGACGTGGTTGACCTCGCCAAAGCGCATGTGATCGCCATCCGGCGCATCCTCGAGAAGGACACAGAGCCCGTGGAGATCTTCAACCTCGGAACAGGCCGCGGCCTTTCCGTGCTGGAGCTCATCAACTCCTTCGAGCGTGCCACGGGCGTGAAAGTGCCCCACAAGATCGGAGAGCGCCGGGCAGGCGATATCGAGAAAATCTGGGCCGATCCGAAAAAAGCCAACGAAGTGCTCGGCTGGAAAGCTGAAGTGCCCGTAGACGAGACAATGAAAAACGCCTGGGCATGGCAATGCAAGGTGACCGGTAAATAACCGGGCTGCATACACCCCAATAAGGCGAAAATCACTCATATTTTCTACCGACGGAATCAGGGAGACAACGTCTCCCTGATTCCGTCGGTGCTTTTTTGGTTAAATTCACACTTTTTTTATTATCTTTGCACTTTCAATGCATTTTTGCTTCTGAACAAAAATCTTCACATCAGACTTGCAGACGATTTATTAATTTATATACAACATCATGAATCAACCATTTATCAAGGCGGGCATCAGCGCATGCCTCCTCTCATTGGTTCTTTCCGGCTGCGTCGACAATGACTATGACCTGTCGAACATCGACACAACAACCGAGATTAAGGTGAAAGATCTGGTTCTTCCGGTAAATATTCAGGCTGTCACGCTCAACGACATCATCGATGTCGATCAGGACAGCAAGATCAAGACCGTGGAGATTGACGGTAAAGAATTCTACGCAGTGACTGAATCAGGATCCATTACCTCCGACGGCATCACCGTCGACGGATTCACGGCACCGGCTCCGACCGTGAACACGGCCTATGCCCGTTATCGCCTCGACACCCCTGCTACTCGCGGAGTTACGCTGGAAAACTATTATGAACTGTCCTCTTTTTCGGCGCAGACAGTGGAATTCCGCGCAGAAAACATCGACAGCTCAATCAAAAGTCTCAGCTCGATCGGCATGAAACCTCTGCATATCGACCTGACCATGACCACCAGCGGATTCGGCGACGAGACGGAAATCTCCTTCCCTGTACTCGAACTTCAGTTCCTCAAAGGCCTCACATTCGAATCCCTCCCCGCCGGCTATCAATATAATGCCTCTACGGGTGTGCTTAAGATTAAGAATCTTCCTTGCCCCAACCATAAGGCCGACATAAACCTCGTGGCCACGGCAATCGACTTCACGGCCTCGGGCACCGACATCGCAGGCAACAGCCTCGACTTCAAATCGGAGGTAAAGCCTATCTCCGGAAGAGTTAAGACCGTGAGCACTTTCGAAACCGGCACGACTCCTTCGGTATCGAATGAAATCGAATTTATCGTCAACACCACTGCCGAAGCCATGACAGCCACTTATGTCACAGGAGATATCGAATATCACCTCGAAGGCGACGGCCTCAACATCAATCCCGTGGATCTCTCCGACATCCCCGACTTCCTCAATGAATCGGGCACCGACCTGCGTCTGGCGAATCCGCAGATCTATCTCAACCTCTCCAATCCGGTGGCCGCCGACGGGCTCTATTATCAGACCGGTCTCGAGCTCGGCGCCGTGAGAAACGGATCCATCAAATATTATGAGCTCGACAACGATGGCGTTGTCCGCGTGGAGAAGACTTCCGCCGGCCCGTTCAATTTCGTGCTCTCACCCTCGATGCCGACAGAGCCGCTCAAGGACTATGCCGCCGGGCTGAAACATGTGCCTTTCACCGGTCTCTCCGATGTGCTCAGCGGTGAGGGTCTCCCCTCTTCCATCGAGATAAATCTCATAAACCCGGAACTCCCGTCGCAGCACATGGAGCATTTCGAGCTCAACAAGACAATTCCCGGCGTCACGGGCTCGTATGAATTCTTCGCGCCCCTCGCTCTCAAGGACGGCTCGGTGATCATCTATAGCGACCGAGTAGACGGCTGGAACGATGAAGATGTCGACAAAATCATTATCGAGACTCTTGAAATCGAAGCCGACGTGACAAGCACAATCCCGTTAGGAGCCAAGCTCACGGCATGGCCTATCGACAAGGATGGACACCGCATCGGCGATGTCCACATCGAAGGTGCCGACATTGAAGCCCTCGCCAAAGGGAAACATATCAACATCCGTGCCACCGGCGAGATCCGTCACCTCGACGGAATCACGTTCGACGCAGTGGTTCGCCCCGGAAGCGAAGAGACACTTTCCCCCAACCAGACTATAAGCCTCGAAAACATCAAGGCAAAAGTGTCCGGCTCATACACCACAGATTTCTAAAACCCGCAACTATCAGATATAGATCATGAAACAGTTCAAAAGACTAATTGTCATAGCCACGGCCGTTGCGGGTGCACTCTCCCTCGGCGCCCAGAACACCTATTCGGGATATTTCCTCGACGGCTACACTTACCGCTTCCAGATGAACCCGGCTTTCGGGAATGATCTCGGATTCGTCTCCATGCCAGCATTGGGTAACCTCAACACCGCAATCCGCGGCAACCTACACCTCACCGATGTGCTATATAATGTCGACGGCAAGACATCTCTCTTCACCAATCCCGGAGTGTCGGCTGCTGAGGCCATGAAGAAGTTCGGCAACCGCAACAAAATCGGAACCAACAACAAATTCGATATTCTTTCCGCAGGCTTCAAGGCTTTCGGAGGCTACAACACCGTGTCGATATCGGCGCTTGCCAATGTGGAGGCGTCGGTGCCAAAGGCGTTCTTCTCTCTCGCAAAGGAGGGTATCACCAACCGAACATACGACATCAAGGATATGTTCGCCTATGCCAACGCCTATGCCCAGATCGCCCTTAACCATTCGCGCGACATCAAGCAGGTTCCCGGTCTGCGCGTCGGTGCGGCAGTGAAGTTCCTCATCGGCGTCGGAAGCGTTGATTTCCGTTTCAAGGAAGCCGACCTCACACTCGGCACCGACAGTTGGACAGCCCGGACAAACGCCGACATTTATGCCTCCGTCACCGGTCTGCGCTTCGATCATGACACATATACCCCGTCGGGTCCCAACGGGGGCGCTCCACGCGAATATGTGTCGGGAGCCAATCTCGACGACGGATTCGGCATCAACGGATTCGGCCTCGGATTTGATCTCGGTGCGGAATATAAGTGGAACGATTTCAAGTTCTCGGCCGCCGTGCTCGACCTCGGGTTCATGGCCTGGGGGAAGACCCGCTGGGCTTCGACCGACGGAACGCAGACAATAAACACAAATTCATACATTTTCAGCACGGACGGTTCGGCCGACAATTCCTTCGACAACGAGATCGACAACCTCAAGGATGACCTCTCGAAGCTTTATCAGCTGAAAGATATGGGGGAGAAGAACTCCTATACCCGCGCTTTGGCCGCCACTCTCAACTTCGGTGTCGACTATGAGTTCCCCTACTACCGCAAACTGCATTTCGGCCTCTTGAATTCTACCCGCATCAACGGCGCATACTCCTGGACGCAATTCCGGCTCTCGGCAAACGTGGCTCCTGTGAAGATATTCTCCGCTGATGTCAATGTGGCCGCAGGAACCTATGGCGTAGGATTCGGCTGGATGCTCAACCTACACACCAAAGGAGTAAACCTCTTCCTCGGCATGGACCATACCCTCGGAAAGGTCTGCAAGCAGTTTATTCCACTCAACTCCAACGCTTCGTTCAACTTCGGTCTGAACTTCCCCTTCTAACAAAGGACATATCATAAAAAATAACGGGAGGCTTCCATTGCGGAGCCTCCCGTTATTTTTTATACTACCCTCTATTTATTCCTCAGTGAGAAGCGCGTCAGAAGCGACGGCCGCCGGGCTGTTTCATACGGTTCATCATCTTCATCGGATTCTTCATCGATGTGGCCATCTTCATCACCTTGCGCGTGTCCTCGAACTGTTTCAGAAGTTTGTTCACCTCCTGGAGCGATGTGCCTGAACCCTTGGCTATACGCTGGCGACGCGTCCCTTTGATCACGTCGGGGTTATGGCGCTCATAGGGGGTCATCGACTGGATAATCGCCTCGATTCCCTTGAAAGCATTGTTGTCGATGTCGATATCCTTGATAGCTTTCCCTACACCGGGAATCATGGAGGCGAGATCCTTGATGTTACCCATTTTCTTTATCTGGTTGATCTGCTTGAGGAAATCATCGAAGTCGAATTTGTTCTTGCGGAATTTCTCCTGCATCTTCTCGGCCTCCTTGAGATCGTAGACTTCCTGGGCGCGTTTGGCGAGTTCCACGATATCGCCCATGCCGAGAATACGGCTGGCCATACCCTCCGGGTTGAACTCCTGAATATCCTCCAGTTTCTCGCCCGTGCCGACATATTTTATAGGCTTGTCGACAACCGCACGGATAGAAAGAGCCGCACCGCCTCGCGTATCGCCGTCAAGTTTTGTAAGCACCACTCCGTCGAAATCGAGACGCTCGTTGAAAGTTTTCGCGGTGTTGACAGCGTCCTGACCGGTCATGGCATCAACCACGAAGAGTGTTTCCTGCGGTTTCACCGCATTCTTGATGCGCTCTATCTCATCCATCATCTCCTCGTCGACGGCAAGTCGTCCGGCCGTATCGATAATCACGAGGTCGTAATGATTGCGGCGTGCTTCCTCGATGGCGTGAAGCGAGATGCTTACGGGATCCTTGCTCTCCTCCTCGGTATAAACAGGCACATCTATGGTCTGCGCAAGAACGCGCAACTGTTCGCGGGCTGCCGGGCGATAGACGTCGGCTCCTACAAGCAGCGGGCGTTTACCCTTTGTCGATTTCAATTTGCGGGCAAGCTTGCCGGAGAAAGTGGTCTTTCCGGCTCCGTTCAGACCCGCCATAAGAATGACCGTCGGGTTTCCCGAAAGATCGAGCGGCGCTTCCTCACCGCCCATCAGGGAGGCAAGTTCATCATGCACGATCTTGACCATAAGTTCCTTAGGCTTGAGAGCGTTGATCACGTTCTGACCCATGGCCTTCTGCTTGACGGTGTCGGTAAACGTCTTGGCCACTTTATAGTTGACATCGGCATCGAGCAGGGCGCGACGCACGTCCTTCATGGTCTCGGCCACATTTATCTCGGTGATGCGACCTTCACCTTTGAGTATCTTGAATGAGCGTTCAAGACGCTCTGAGAGATTATTGAACATATTTATCTAAATTGCGGCCTGTAGACGCGGATATATTTATTATCCGCAAAGTGCAGACCGTTGTTTATATTCACTGAAGGCGGTTGGTGGCCGTATCGGGGAATACGACTGTCGGCTTCCAGCCGCGTGCCTCTTCGGGAGTCATCTGGGCGTACGTCATTATTATCACCACGTCGCCGGGCTGAGCCTTGCGGGCTGCGGCTCCGTTGAGACAGATCACGCCGCTGTTTTCCTCCCCCTCTATCACGTAGGTATCGAAACGTTCGCCGTTGTTATTGTTCACAATCCACACCCGCTGGCCCGGAAGTATGTCGGCCGCACGGAGCAGAGCGCCATCGATCGTGATAGACCCTATGTAGTTGAGATTCGCCTCTGTCACGGTGACGCGGTGAATCTTCGATTTCATCATTTCTATAAGCATGCTGTCCTTAATCTTATTTATCAGCTTCTTATTATTTATTTCCTTTTATTTCCTGTAGGCGATATTGTCGATCAGACGCACATCGCCGCAATAGACCGTGATGCACCCCACGATCCAGGGACTCTCATCCCATTCCTCAACCGGCAGGAGCGTCCGGCCGTCGACAATCTCGAAATACTCCACTTTCAGCCAAGGCTGGGCGTCGAGGCGCTCCACCACCGTGTCGTGAGTGGCGCGGACGCTATGGCTGCGCGAATATTCCACGCTGTATTCGAGAACCTTATGGATCTCGGGCGCTATGGCGCGCTGTTCGGGAGTGAGCAGAGCGTTGCGGCTCGAGAGCGCAAGGCCGTCATCCGCCCGCTTTATGGGACACGGTATAATCTCCACATTGATTCCTTCACTCTCCACCATGTTGCGGATCACGGCTATCTGTTGGAAATCCTTCTCTCCGAAATATGCCCTGTCCGGACGGACGAGCCTGAAAAGAAGGCTTACAACCTGCGCCACTCCCTGAAAATGGCCGGGGCGGAATTTCCCCTCCATCACTTCGGCGGCCGTGCCGAGCCGGAACTCATGATGCGGCTGGGCCTCGGGACCGCCGGGATACATCTCCTCGACCGTCGGGGCGAACACCGCCGTCACTCCGGCCTCTGCCAGAAGGCGGAAATCATCCTCCTCCTTGCGGGGATATGTGGCGAGGTCCGTGGGATTGTTGAATTGCGTCGGATTCACGAATACACTCGCCACAACGCATGCATTCTCCCTGACTGCCCTCTCCACCAGCGACAGATGGCCCGCATGAAGGGCACCCATCGTCGGCACGAGGCCTATTTTTCTGCCGTTCGCTTTCTCATGCTCCACAAACTGCTGAAGCTCAGCGACCTCTCTGATAATTATCATTTCAATTTACTGCATTCGGCAGGGGCCGACAAAACGCGCCGGCCTCGCCCATGATTTTCAACCTGCAAAATTAATCAATTCCCGCAAAAAATTTGAAACTCTTCAAATTAATTTTTACATTTTTGGTAAAGGGGGTCTTATAAATCAGCATTTTTTATTAACTTTGCAACGGCTTCACACGCACCGTATCCGGACCGTGCCCGGCCTTGTAAAATTCAGATATGGCAAAACAAAGAATCCTCTACGTCTCGCCCGAGATTACACCTTACCTTCCATCTTCGGAAATATCCCTCCTCGGTCGCAATCTGCCGACGGCAATGAACTCCCTCAAATATGAGGTCAGAACATTCATGCCCAACTTCGGCGCTGTCAACGAGCGGCGCAACCAGCTTCACGAGGTGATCCGGCTCAGCGGAATAAACATTCCTATCAGCGACGCCGACCACCCGCTGATCATCAAGGTAGCCTCGATGCAACCCTCCCGTATTCAGGTATATTTCATCGACAACGACGACTATTTCCAGAAATCGGATACCGATGTGGATGCCGTTGGATCAAATCGCGAAGACAACGACGAACGCATTATCTTCTTCTCGCGCGGCACCGCCGACACTGCCCGCAAACTCCGCTGGGAACCGGATATCCTTCACGTAAGCGGCTGGATTTCATCGCTTGTGCCTCTTTATGCGAAACGCGTTTTTGCCGACGGAACATCTTTCAAAAACACAAAGACGGTATATTCTCTGCTCGATGAAGCTCCTATAGCACCCCTCTGCGATAAGTTCCTCGCCAAGCTGAGAGCCGACGGTGTAAGCGACAAGGATCTCGACATGTTCGGAAACGAGGCGCCCGACACCAACATCCTGCATAAAATAGCCATTGCATATTCCGACGCCGTGGTGTTCAACAACCGCACGCCGGATCCCGATTTGCTCCGATATGCCGAAAAAAGAGGGATACCGGTTCTCACGCTCGACCCTGAAGCAGAAAATTCAGAAAAATATCACGAACTCTATCAGAAACTGCTGGAAACCGCTTAAATTTACGGTTTCTTAAACTCCAACAGATAAAACCAATCGACATGACATTCCGCAAAACATATATCGCAGCCATTCTGGCGCTTCCCGCAGCCGCACTTCTCATGCAGTCGTGCGACGACGATGTGAGCAACGTCGGTGAATCCCTCATCAAAGGCGAGGTATCGATCACCGTCGACTCCATAGAGACGAAGCTCGCCGTCACCTCTGTCTACGACGACAACTATGACTCCCGGACCGGCACGAAGCTTTTAGGGCGCATCAACGTGCCCGAATACGGAAGCCTCGAATGCTCGTTCGTCAGCCAGCTCCTCAGCTCCACCGGCATGTCGATAGCCGACTCTATCAAAGTGAATGATGTCGATTCGATGCGCATGGTGTTTACTGTGCCACGCGGCGCCCTCACCGGCGATTCCCTCGCCCCGCAGCAGCTGAAAGTATTCAGGCTCACAAGCCCGCTCCCCTCCACAATCGACAACTCTTTCGACCCGACAGGCTACTACGACCCGTCGAAGCCTCTCGGTATTCGTTCCTATACGCTCTCGGCTCTCGCCTTGTCCGATTCCCTCTTTAAACTTCAGGGGGCAATCAGCATTCCGGTGAGAATGCCCGACAAAATGGCCAAGGATGTATTTACTGCCTACCGCAACAACGACCCGGTTTTCCAGTGGCCCTCCACATTCAACAATGCTTTCCCGGGCGTCTATGTGGAACAGAACTTCGGCAACGGATGCATCGGTCTGATTTCCTCGCTGCGGGTGTACCTCTACTGGCACTACAATAAGATGAGCTATTCGCAAAAGCCTGGAACCGACGAGTATGAGCAGATTCCGGTCCTTACGCGCGATTCAGTCTGTCTCTTCTCTTCTCAGCCTGAAGTGCTTTCAAGCAACCGCATCATCTATAAGCCTTCGCAATATCTGAGCGACCTCGTGGCCTCCGGCAAATCAATCATGACAACGCCCGGAGGATACAGCATCGACCTCACTTTCCCCGCCAGAGAGATTATAGAGAAATACGACAAAGACCTGTACAGCCAGTCTGTAGTTTCAAAACTGTCGTTTGAGATTCCCGCAACGACTGTCAAAAATGATTTCGGAATCACGGTGGCACCCTACCTTCTGATGGTGAAGACTTCCGAGAAAGAGAAATTCTTCCGGGAGAACAAGGTGCCCGACGGCCAGACCTCGTTCTATGCTTCCTATAATCCGTCGACAGGTCGCTATTCCTTCGATGGAATGCGCGATTATATCATCGGCCTTATTGAAAAAGGGTTGCCGATCGACCCAGCCGATACGCAGTTCTCTCTCGTGCCTGTCAACGTCACCACCGAGGATGTGGACGGATACACATCCACCACTACCTACGTGACGAACTGCACCCCTTATATCGGCTATCCGACCATGACGCAGTTCGACACCGACAGGGCGCTGATATGCTTCACGTTCTCAAGGCAGGAGATGAAATGACGGCCGCTCTTCTGCTCTTCAGCTTATTCTCTTTTCTGACCGGAGCGGCCGCTCCCGGCGAGCCTCAGCGCGCGGAACTGCTCTTCGTGGGCGACGCCATGCAGCATCAGGCACAGCTCGACCGTGCCAAAGAGCTCGGTGGCGGAAGTTATGATTATTCGGGATGTTTCACTCTGATAGCTCCCGAGATCACATCCGCAGATTATGCCGTCTGCAATCTGGAGGTTCCACTCGGTGGAGGGCCCTCTTATACGGGCTATCCCTGCTTCAGCGCACCGGACAGTTATGCCGTGGCGCTCAAGGATGCCGGCTTCGACATGTTCCTGACGGCCAACAACCATTGTCTCGACCGGCGCGACCGCGCGGCGCGACGCACAATCTCGGCCCTGGACTCGCTCGGTATCGACCATATCGGCACTTACCGCGATGCCGCCATGCGCGATTCGCTGGTGCCATTCATCAAGGATATCAAGGGATTCAAAGTCGGATTCCTCAATTATACCTACGGCACGAACGGCATCGAGCCGACCGATGGCGTGGAAGTGGCGCTCATCGATAAAGAGCGTATCGACCGCGAAATCCGCAAGACCCGCGAGGCCGGAGCCGAAATCATCGTGGCCGCGATGCACTGGGGCGTGGAATATGTCCTGCTGCAGAACCGCAATCAGGAGGATATCGCCGATTTCCTGATCGACCGGGGCGTCGACCTTATCATCGGCGGACACCCGCACGTGATTCAGCCGATGAAGGTGGTGCGCAATGAGAAGGAAGGGAAGGATGTGCTCCTTGTCTATTCGCTTGGTAACTTCATATCCAACATGAAGACGGCCGACACACGCGGCGGCGCTCTGGTCCGCGCCACTCTCGAGCGGGGTGCCGATGGCAAAGCCCGCTTCAAGGAAGCAAGCTACGACACCTTCTTCTCGGCAAAGCCTGCCGGAGGACGCACGAACTTCACCGTGATTCCCTCATGGATGCCCGAGAAGATTCCCGCCGGACAGAAAGCACATTGGGAACTCTTCGACCGCGGAGCGCAACGCATCTTCGACGCCCATAACGTAAACGTGCCACGCCAACACAATAAATAAAGCAGGCCGTCCGGCAACAGGACGGCAGTCGATTAGATATGATCCAGACAAACAATCTTTGCATGCAGTTCGGAAAGCGCGTGCTTTTCCAGGACGTAAACCTTACTTTCAACCGCGGCAACTGCTACGGTATCATCGGTGCCAACGGCGCCGGCAAATCCACTCTTATGAAGATTCTGTCGGGAGAACTCTCCCCGACACACGGCACGGTCACTTTCGGCCCGGGCGAGCGCCTGTCGGTACTCTCGCAGAACCACTTCGAATTCGATGAATGCACCGTTATCGAGACCGTGCTGCGCGGACACACCGTGCTGTGGAATATCATGCAGGAGAAAGACGCGATATATGCCAAACCAGATTTCTCCGATGAAGACGGCATCAAGGCTGCCGAGCTCGAAGAGAAATTCGCCGAACTCGAGGGCTGGAACGCCGAAAGCGACGCCGCCGCTTTGCTGAGCGGTCTCGGCATAAAGGAAGACAGCCACTATATGCTCATGAAAGATATGAGCGCCAATGAAAAGGTGCGCGTGCTCCTCGCAAAAGCGCTCTTCGGAAATCCCGACAACCTTCTGCTCGACGAGCCGACCAACGACCTTGACCTCGAGACGGTGGCATGGCTCGAAAACTATCTGGCGAATTTCGAGAATACCGTGCTTGTAGTAAGCCATGACCGACATTTTCTTAATGCCGTCTCCACACATACCCTCGACATCGACTATAACAAGATCTCACTCTTCGCCGGAAACTACGATTTCTGGTATCAGTCGTCGCAGCTCGCATTGCGTCAGCAGCAGGCCGCCAACAAGAAAGCGGAGGAGAAACGTAAGGAACTTCTCGAATTCATCCAGCGGTTCAGCGCCAACGTTGCCAAGAGCAAACAGACCACAAGCCGCAAGAAGATGCTCGAGAAGCTCAACGTCGAGGAGATCCAGCCATCATCGCGCCGCTATCCGGGCATAATATTCACCCCAAACCGCGAAGTGGGCAACAAGATTCTGGAAGTCAAGGGCCTCGCGGCCTCTGTCGACGGAGAGACTCTTTTCTCGGATGTGAACTTCCAGATCGAGAAAGGCGACAAAGTGGCGTTCCTCAGCCGCGACCCGAGGGCCATGACCGCTCTCTTCGAAATCATCATGGGCAACCGCAAGCCCGATGCCGGGGAATTCGACTGGGGACAGACCATCACAACCGCCTATCTTCCGCTCGACAACGGCTCCTTCTTCGAATCGGACCTCAACCTTGTGGACTGGCTCTGCCAATACAGCAGCGACTCGTCGGAGATATATCTGAAAGGATTTCTCGGCAAGATGCTCTTCAGCGGCGAGGAAGTTCTCAAGAAAGCCAGCGTGCTTTCGGGAGGCGAGAAAATCCGTTGCATGATTGCTCGCATGATGCTCACCGACGCCAACACGCTCGTGCTCGACTCCCCCACCAACCACCTCGACCTCGAATCCATTCAGGCCTTCAACAACACGTTGCAGAACTTCAAAGGTGTGGTGCTCATGTCGAGTCACGACCATGAGTTCATCCAGACCGTCTGCAACCGCGTGATCGAGCTGACGCCCAACGGCATAATCGACAAGATGATGGACTACGACGACTACATCGTCGACGAGAAAGTCGCCGCCGCCCGCGAACGACTCTATAAATAATTTTGAATGTGGAATTTTGAATTTTGAATTGCTTGCGGCAAAAATAATTTTTAATGAGCAATGTTGAACCTCGGTTAATTTCGATTGGTCGCGTGAGCGAACTTTAGTTCGCCCTCATTCAAAATTCAAATTTGGATTCGCGGAGTTTCATTCAACATTCAAAATTCAAAATTCAACATTACATAAAAAAGGCCCGCTCGAAAAAAATCGAGCGGGCCTTTTTTATGGGATTCGTGGATTATTTCTTGATGAAGCGGTGTGACTCTGCTGTGTCGGCGGCAGATACGCGCAGCGTGTGGATGCCGTTGACGGCGCCGCTGACGCTGAGCGAGAGGGTCTCGCCGGCATGCACGGTGCGCGTCTCACGCAGGAGCATCACGCCGGCCATGTCGTAGACCTCAAACGTCAGCTCACCGGAAACTGCGGCTTTCAGTTTCAGAGATTCGCGCACGGGATTCTCAAGGATTCTTACGAGTCCTCCCTCGTTCGTGCCGATCTCGTCGATGCCGCTCGTTTCCTTCACGGTCACGATAACCTTAGCCGTTGCCGAAAGGCCTCCCTTGTCCTTGGCGGTTACCACTGCCGTGGCTGTGCCCACAGCCTTGCCCTGGAACACAACGCCGGTCGAGGTGGTGAACGCCTCTGCAAAGTCGTTGGCAGGCATCGTCATCTCATAGGTAAGATCATCGCCGTCGGGATCCTCGAAGAGACTGCCAAAGTCGACAACCTCCGAAAGTTTGCCTACGGTCACCTCGACATTGGTGTCATCGGCACCCTGCGGAGCACGGTTCACTTTCTCTACCTCATAGCTTACGATTGCCGAACCCTTGTGGTTCTTGGCATCGGTGACATTGAGGCGGATCTTGCCGATGCCGGCCTGACCGAAGTCGGGAGCCATCTCGGCTTTCACCTTCACGGGCTTCGTTGCGCCTTTCACGCTGAGAGTGCCGTCCTCATTGAGGGTTATGACAGCCTCTGCATCGGCGGTATCGGCTACTCCGCTCTTAAGGGTCGTGATGGCCGAGGGATCTTCGATGCTGACTGTCAGATCGTCGTTGTCGGGATCGCTTACCGTGAACAATATCTCGCTCTTCTCACCTTCGCGGACATAAACCTTGGAAGAGGCGGCTTCCACTACCGGCTTGCCGTTCAGATCGAGATATACCGGATAGTTCACAACAGGCTGGTTCGGGTCGTTGGTCTTGACTACGAGCACGGCCTTGTTGTTCTTCTCCATGCGGGCTGCTGCGGCGTTCACGCGGATCTTGACCTCCTTGTTGGCGCCTATGGCTACCTCTCCTTCGGTGTTTTCCTCCAGAAGAGTGATCCATGGCTCTCCTGCCTTGGTTTCAAGACAGCTGAGTGTGAATCCGAGCGATCCATACTGATCCTTGAAGAGATCTGCAACGTCATACCAGCCGGCCTCCTGAGTCCATGCCATATAGCGTCCTTCAGTATATGGCTCCTCTTTGACATTGAGATAAGCCGGAAGTTTCACCTCCTCGGGATATGTAACCACCACATAGAAGTCTTCGTCAGGATTCATGTAAGCCGGTTTATCGAGAGGAATTACGAAATAGCCTCCGGTTCCGGGCTTGGCCTGACTCTGGATGGTGATCTCACCCGTGCCGAGGATATCGGTGCCGGCGGGATCGGTGCCGTCAACGAGCTCGATACGGATGTTCACGTTCTTCTTGTCTTCGATCGTAATCGGCATATAGATATGCGAAACGTTGAATCCGGCTTTCGGTGCCTTGAAATGAACAGCGGCTTTGAACACATCGAATTCAGTGTTCGTCCCATAGTTGTACGAAGCATTGTTGCCGGGCATCTGGGCGTAATAGAGAGCGTTGTTGTATTCAAAATCACCCGGCACTTCGAAGGGAGTCCCGTTCTCGGCCGTCTTCATCTTCTTGCCGATCGAGGAAGCCGTCAGTTCGCGGAGCGACACAGCGGCATCCTTGGCGAGTTTGCGCTGAGGCATGAACGCCGGTGCGATACCACCGCCGATATCCTCGGTCTCCTCACCGACACCTGTCGGATCGAGCGCCAGACTGTATGTGAGTTTATACTCGCCCTCGTTGCGGATAACGAGTCTTTCGTCAACTTTCTGATCGTCGGTATTTGCTTTGACGCGGATCTCCTGACGGTCGAAAGTCATGGATGGCGCCGGAGTAACTATGAATTTCACGTTCACCGTCTTCGTCTGCTCCGGAGCGTCGGCCGCGGTCATATACGTGAAGGTTACGGGAATCTCATATGTTCCGGGAGTCATCATGATCTCCTCGGTAGTCATCGGTATGGTGAAGTTCACCGGTGTGCGGCCAACCTCCATCGGCTGGAAGAAGCCCTGTTCAACGGGACTCCACGTCAGATTGCCGGTCGGCTCACCTGTGATCCAGTCGAGTTCGGGCTGCTCTGCAAAGAGCATGAAAGCATCCATTTCACCTCCAAAATAGGGATCCTCCACCTTCGGCGATACGAATTCCACGTTTGTGATCGTGAATGCCGCATTTCCGTTGTTGGCCACCTTGAAAGGAGCATGATAAGGAATGCCCTGCTGAACGAAGAAGTCGTTGATGTCAGTGTTGCGGTAGCCGATCGTATGCTCAACAACAACATCCTCTGCGGGGAACACCGGAGCGGCTTCGCCCGTGATTGTAAGGTTCACCGGAATCGCGAAGTTCTCACGGCCGGGAATATTGGTGTTGACAAGCAGCTCGGTGTAGTAGCTTCCTGCGAGGCGGTCGGTATTGACCGTCAGTTTCACCTCATCCTTCTCGCCGGGCTTGACGGTATTCTCGCTCACCGGAGTGAAAAGTACTGCGTTGTCGAAGCTTATCTGACGATCGGCAAGACGTATGGACTGCGTGCCGTCTTCGTTGGCGATACCTGCCAGACCGAAGGGACCCATGATCACGGCATCCTGATCATGACCTTTATACTGGAACTTGAACGATCCGTTCTTTTCCATTATCAGCTGGAAGCATACGCCGTAGTTCATCGAGTTGCCGTATTCCATCCAGGAAACTACCGCCCGGTCGTCGGTGATATAATGATATGTGCCGGCGGTCTTGGTGGTATTCATAGAATGGAGACCCCAGTAAGGCGCTATGATGTTTGTGAATACACTGCCGGTAGGGAAGTCGCCCGGAGGTTCGGGCCAGATCTTATCGTCGCGGCGCTGGGTGAACGATACGAAACCGGTGTTGTAGACATACATCTTCTTATACTTCTTGCCGTAGAAGTTGAATTCGAAGGGAAGCTCCACCTCGAGATAGTCATGCTTCTCGTAATAGCGGAAGGGGTTCTGAACGCCAAGGCCATTGGTCTCGATGTCCACCCAGTCGAACGAAGTCTGCTTGTCGACGGCTGTGGTATAAGCATAAGAGATCGAGGTGTCCTCCTTTTCGGGAACGAGAACTGCCACCTCATCGTTGGGCACGAAAGAGTATACCAGCGGTTCGTTGCCGTTATTCTCTATTTCGAGCGTCTTGACGAGCGGCGTGCCGCTTTCTACGGTCTCGGTCAGTTCATTGAAGGAGATCGATGCGGCGGGGCATCCGATAACCTTACCGGATATCGTAACCTCGCTCTCGCCGGCCGAAGTGGAAATCTTCAGCACATCGCTGATCTCGCCTTCGGTATCAGTCGGCACGGTCACCATCAGGTCCAGCGTCGAGCCTGGTTTGATCTCATCGTTTTCAACGGGAGCCACGGTCATTTTTCCGCCGGCGAATGTTGCCGAAACGAAGTTCATCACATTGTGACCGGCATTCTTCACAGAAACGGGCAGGAGCACTTCCGAAGTGCGGAATACGGTTCCGAAGTCGATGACTTTGTCCTCAACGGAGAGGACGGGGTTCAGACCTTCGCCATCGACAACTGCATCGAAGCGGACTGCGGAAACAGCAGGCTCAGGATCGTTGGTGACGATGGCCAGATTATTGAACGTGGCGCCGGCATTCATGTTGCCGTCGACAGAAACAGTAGCCTTTATCTCTACTGCTTCGCCGGGAGCCACAAGACCGTGAGCCGGCTCTAACGAGCGGATGAATGAAGCCTGCGGAGCCTCGAACTTCACGGCGGTGCCGGTGGCGAAGAGACGGAACCGCGAATTGTCGGGAGTCTCCGGCTCATTGCCCCAGTAATCGGCCATGTCGGCATTTGTCAGCGACACCACATCCTCCACCTCCGGGTCGTTGATACCGCAGAAGAGGGTGCTTCCGCTCTGAAATACCATCATCGGATCATAGTCGTCGTAGAATATCTCCACGTCGCCGTTGGGAGAGAGTGTGAGATGGAAGGAAACAGGAGCATATTCCTGATCGTAGACCACAGCAAGAACGTTTGTGAAGTTTACTGTAAACTTACCGTCCTTGAGTCCATATTCAACCTTCGAGTCGGGGCCCATCTGGAGCTGGTTGCCATATGCCGAGATCAGACCGGTGCCGGGCACTCCGTATGAGTCGGGGGCGAGCGGCGAACGGAATTCAGACTCGTTTGGCGCGAAAGTCACTCCGCCGAAGCTCGTGATGTAAAGCTTGCTGTAACTCTTGCCGTAATAGGGGAAATCGAATCCGATGCTGACCGGATCGCTGAGATATACGGCGTCGGTGAATTTCGACGCAATGTTCTTGGCGCCGATAAGCTGCGGAGCCGCAGCGTATTCAAATGTGTTGAAGCCGGGAAGCGTGGAGGCCACGGTATAGCCGAACTTATGGAGTTTGGCTGCGCCCTCTACTGTCTCGTCGGAGAATTTCGGGAACACGAATTCGAGAGGATATTTTCCTTCATTCTTCACGGAGAATGTCAGCTCTTTCGGTTCTTCGCCCAGCTTGAGCGTGCCGGCGTCGACCGTGGAAGGATCAACTGCAAGTTTGGCAGGTTCGGTGGCCACACCTTGCATAAGCACTTTCACCTGAAGGCCGTTGGCGTCGGTGAAAGTCACGGTGCCGGTGTGCGAGCCTGCCGATTCCGGCTTATAGGTCAGGGTGACGATTGTCTTGGAACGTGCCGGGAAGCCGCCCTGGATATATTCCGGACCTTTGAAATTGTCGGAGCTGGTGCTTATGTTATTATCGTAAAGACCCGGTCCCCACTGCGAGCCGCTGAACGAGCCGTAGCCTTTGTTGAAGAATTCGACATCGAGAGTCTTTGTCTGGCCCACGAGGAGGCTGCCGAAGTCAACCACCTTGGGCACCTCCACCTGCGGAGCGTTGCCGGAAACGTTAAGAACAGCGCGAAGATCCACTTCCTTCGAACCTGTCTCGTTGGTGGCGATGGGCACACTGAAATGATATGTACCGTTCACCAGTTTCGTACCGTCGGCCTTAATTGCCACTTTCTGTGTTTCTCCCTTGCGTACGGTTCCTGATGCGGGGTCGAGTTCGAGCATTTTGCTCCAGTCGGGGTTGAAGGAACGTGCCTTTACACCCCACACGAGATTGGCTGCAAGTTCTTCGTAGCTGCTCCCTTTCAGTGCCTCGGAAAGCTGCATCCAGGTCTTGCCGCCGTCGATACTCATAAAGCTGTTGGAAGCCGCGCCGGCGGTTTCCGTGCGTCCCATCGGGAGAGGATAACCCTCCTGATTGGGTTCGAACGCCGCTACAACCCAGAAAGACTCGCCGGGAGCGAACCAGAGCTGCTCATCGAGCTGGATATTGTAATTATAGGCGAAGAATGGATTCTTGACTTCTGTGATAAGCGAAGCCTGCGAGATTCCGACGTTTCCTTTATAGATGGAAATCTTGGGGCTATCTCCGAATATTCCGGTCTGGGGAGCTTCGAAGTATAGCGACGTCAGGTTGAATCCGTCGGGATATTTCTCGGCATCAACCTTGAACCACTGCGCAAGTGCATTGGGAAGGGTCTTGTCGTTCTCGCCGATCATTGCCCAAAGCTCGTCGCAATAGGTGAGATCCTTCGGATAGTCGTCGGCAAGATATTCGCTCTTCACGACTCCTGCGCTGCGGCTGACCTTTGCCGATGCAAGATCAAGCTTCGCGTTCTGCATCTTGCCGGGCATAGGACGTCCGGAATGGAGCGCTACTTCGACAGTGCGAGTGGAAGCTTTCCATTTCAGCACTCCGTCAGCCTCGTTGCCGATGGTGAATTCCGCCGAAGCCACGGGCTGCTCTTTGGTGGAACTCATGCTCAGCATCTCCTGGTCAATCGTGATCTTCGGGCCGGCGTTGGTGCTGATTGTCTTCACTGCCGAGAGGGGCGACGACTTGCCCCAGCGGTTCACTGCCACAATGGCCACGTGATATTCCGTGAGACTCTCAAGTCCGGTAATGTCGATATTGTGGGTATCCCCGGAAGTGAGGAATTTGGTATCCACCGTAACTGAAGGTATCTTCGTCAGATCGCTTTCAGCTGTGAAAGGGGTCTTGGAATAGTAGACCACATGAGTATTGACCGCGTTGTCCGTGGAAGCGGGTATCGTCCAGGAAACGTTGATATAATCCTGCGCGGCGGTGAGCGTGAAGTCGCTCACCGCGGAGGGGGCGGCGCCGCTCTGGTCCATATGCACGGCTTTGGTGGCGTCGAGATAGCCGGAACCGAAATTGCCGGCCACCGAGCTGTTGTTGCCGTAGCCGTAGAAGTCGTTCACAGAGGTGAGTATCTGCGTGCGCAGGGTCTCGTTGAGGAATGTCGGCGAGCCATATTTCGAGAGTATGAGCGCGGCGGTGCCCGATACGTGGGGCGTAGCCATGGATGTACCCTCGTTGTAGCCGTATTCATTGCCCGGGAGAGTGGAGAGGACGCCCTGAGGTTCGCCATAGTCAAGCAGACCGCCGGGGGCCGTTATGTCGGTGGCGGGGCCGTTGCAGGAATATGAGGCGGGGGTAAGCTCAGCCGTCATGGCGGCAACACCGACCACCGGCTTGTAGGCACCCGGATAGAAGTCGCCGGTCTTCCCTTCGTTACCCATGGCGAAGAAGAGAAGGCCGCCTTTCATATTGTCGGATTTGGCCTCTTCGGTGAAATAGTCGATGGCATCGAGCACTGCCTCTTCGTAATAGCCTGCAGTGGGCCAGCCCCAGGAGCATTGTCCGATGGTGGCGCCCATCTCGGCGGCATAAACGATGGCGGCGGCGAAATCGCCCTCCTTCGTGCCCGAACGGGAATCAAACACCTGGCAGGAGAGGAGCTTCACTCCGGAACCGGCAGTGCCGTCGCCTCCGGCAACTCCGCAGACGCCGATGCCGTTATTGTTCACGGCTGCTACCGTTCCCGCCACATGCGTACCATGGGAGTGAGGATAGATCTTGGCATCTTCCGTACAGAAATTCCAGCCGTAGATATCATCTACATAGCCGTTGCCGTCGTCGTCAACTCCGGGGGTGCCGTTAAGCTCGGCTTCGTTGATAAAGATATTGGGGGCAAGATCTTCGTGGGTGTAATCAATACCTCCGTCGATGATGGCCACAACGACATCTTTCTTGCCTGTTGTCTCTTTCCAGGCGTTGAAAAGGTTGATGTCGGCCCCCTGAACGCTGTAGGGGATATCGCCGAAGTTCTGATAATGCCATTGCTGCCCCAGGAAGGGATCGTTGAAGGGAAGTGTGCCTGCGGCTGCGGCCTTAACGCGGCTGCGGTCGAGTTTACGGAATCCCTTGTTGCCTTCCACCAACGACATTGGCGTGATCAATTCCGATTTTTCCACACCGGCCGTGGAGGCATATATCTTGCGTGCCTCCTCGGGGGATACGGATTCATCGAAACTCACCACATACCAGCGGTCGAGTCCGTGTTTTGCCCTCTGCTTCGCGAATTTCGCGGAGTAAGGGAGCATCGGACGCATGCTGACCGCCTTTGTCTTTTCGGCTGCCCGGTCGAGGGGAGTGATGCCTGTCTTGGCCTTGCCATAGGTCTGAAGGGAGGGCAATTGAGCCACCTTCAGAGCCATTTCCGGCTGGAGCTTCACTCGGATCACGCCTTTGGTAGGCTGAGATCCCGCGGCTGCCGTGGCAATCCCCATGGCCGCGATGGCCAGAGTGAGGACTGCTCTTCTCAGTAGTCTGCGCATAAGCTTCTGTTTTAGGTTAGTATTGTTGTTAATTGATTGTTATTGTCTATGTTGTAGATGCGATTGCAGCTGATGTAGTTGTCCTTGATTTCGGGTATCAGCCATATTAGACTCTGTTCCTTAAGATTTCGGGGTCGTAGGGGCGGCGATTTTTGCGCAGATTTTGCGAGTCTCGGAGGG